>OAVK01000243.1_pt1 | contig 36001 bp, 35 predicted proteins | sample 1495301 | NCBI WGS metagenome assembly OAVK01 (sample SAMEA2580094, study PRJEB22360) | human gut metagenome | biome: human gut; feature: human-associated habitat; material: faeces | place: Denmark | collected 2008/2010
GTTCGAATAAAATTTGCATAAGTTTAATTTTTTAAACTGGTTGTATATGAATGAGGAATGATGTATAGTATTTGCGAGAGACACCTTCTTTCGTAAATGTTGCAAATGTTTGTTTTGGCACTTTCATTATACAACACATGGAATCGAGGTGTCTTTCTTTTATGCAAAATCACGAACTTGCTCATTTATAGTTAAAGAAATTGAAAATCATGGTAATGTTCCAAGTCTTGAAAAACTAGGACAACTTATTCGTGCCCTACATATTTCTGCTGACCCGTTCTTTTATCCAGCAGTTCCATCTGATAATCTTGATTATCAACGGCTGTTAGTTTATCTTTCAGAATGTTCTGCTGATCAGATAACCACTATTCTTGCTCTGGTAGAGGCTTATCTTCGTACATATAAAAAACTTGATTAGAGAGAATAATAAACAACTTTCTGAATTATTGGGGCAAACTCATTTTTAGTTTGCCTCTGTTATTTTTTTAGTAAACCAATCTTTTATCTTGTCATTTTCTTTTATGATTTTAAGTCCGGCAAGAATTTGTATTGCATCTACTATTCCCTGATAATACGCTCTTTGTTGTTCTTGGAAATTTGCATGATCCACAATATCCATATACTTTTCTAAAAAAATTCTATATTCTTCTGGCATCTCTATTAATATTTTTTCATACTCTCGATTTACTTTTTTTAATTCTTGTGCAGCCTTTTCCGCTTGTTCTGTTTGAACAAAATATTCTCGTTCTTCTGCCTCACAGCGAAGTTCTTCTAATATCTCTTCTACTTTTTTAAATACTTCATTCATTCTTATATTCACCTTCTTCGTTAATAATTATTGTGTTTTTTAACCGTACTGTTCCCTTTTGCACTCTTTTTTATAACTTTATTCTTTTGAACTTCATCTTTAGAAGTATATTATCAATATTATTCCGTAAAATCAATCATATAACACTTCATCTTTAGAAAGTCGGTAGTTATAATGAAAATTTATTGGAACAAAGAAAATAATTCAAAAAACATAATTGGTCAACGTGTTAAAGAATTGCGAACCGAACGACATATGTCCCAAAAAGCTCTGGCCGAACAACTTCAGCTTGCCGGATACGAATTCAGTGATTTAACTATACTTCGCATTGAACAAGGTTCACGCTTTGTACCAGATTATGAAGTTGTAGCTTTAGCAGAATTTTTCCATGTATCCTGTGAATATCTTTTAGGTATACAAATCCAAAAATAAGCAGCAATCCAGATATCATTCTGACTGATTGCTGCTTCCTTTTTATTCCAAAACCTTCTCTATACATTCCATATATACATCAATAATTAACATTGGTATGTTATAGATAAATACTCTTAATATAACGGAACACCGTATCCATAGATATTACTGCTTCCGATACTGTAATTTCGTCTCGCCACCTTATCCCCACTGTTGCCTTCAATGGTATTCACTGTTCCACCGCTGACGCTCTCCACAATTCCAACATGGTCAATCGTTCCATTATTCCCCCAGTCAAAGAAAATAATATCTCCTACCGCCGGGGTATAACTGGCGTCCCGGAACCTGCCTTTACTTTCAAACCACCTGACACCGTCCGAACAAAGAGAGAATTTCGGAATGACTCCACTTTGGATATAACCGCTCTAGTCTGCACACCATGACACAAAGCAGGCACACCACTCTACTCGGCTTCCAAATCCATACCAACTCCAGTAGGTTGTTCCGCCTTTTCCTTCCTGAGATGCTGCCACCTGAACGATTGCCTGATTACCGATGCCTGTCGGGATTCTTCCAAATGCATAATACTGAAGCACATGCGGTACATACTGCTTGTCCCCATAACTGTTCCACCCCATTCTCTGTGCCATCATATCAGAAAATTCTGCTGCATTTGCAAGGGTATATCCACCTCTGGCTTTCGCCCATTCCAGATATCCATTTCCATAGTTGTAACTTTGCAATGCCAGTTTAATATTTTCCATATCCAGAGGATTTTTTACTCCTGCACGTTCCAGACAGCTTTTTATTTCCTGCACACCACAAGAAATCGAATACTCTGGATCTGTGATTCCATTTGGCTGTCTGGGATATTTTGTATTAAAGCTCCCTTCTGAACACTGCATCGGGTCAAGTCCTCTCCCGCCTGATTCCTGCATCATAATGGCTTTGATTAGTTCCACATACTCTCCAATACCATATTGATTTGCATACTGTCGGATTAGTGGTTCGTATGCTTCTACTTCTGCACTGACGGAAGAAACCGTACTGGAATTATCCCCACCTGTCATGCATAGAAAACCACCAAATAAAATGACGATAATCAAAATCATAACCGCAATCCAACCACCTGCAGTCAATGCACTCAGTAATGCTTTTGTAGCTTCAATCAACGCTTTTATTACATGTGTTACCGCTTTTGCTGTCTTTTTCACTGCAATCCTGGTATTCTGTGCAGTCTGCCTTGCTGTCTGCACTGCTTTTTCTGCTTTTTTCATAGAATAATGCATTGCCCGGCCAGAAGCATTTGCAGTCTGCTCCGATGTCTTAATGCTGGTCTTTGCCGTCTGTTCTGCAGTCTTGACTGATTTTCCAGATGTCTTGATGGTACCCTTTCCGGTATTCTTTACAACCTGCTCCGATGCTTTCCCGGTCTTAATGGTTCTTTTATCCCGCTCAATATTCTTGATTTTTTTTACAGCAAGTTTTTTTCCCTGCTCCTGTGCCTTTTCCCCGCCTGAAGGCGGTACTGGTCGGATTTGTTCTTTCGGCTGGGAAACTGGTTCTTTGCCCGCCAAAGAAAAACCATAAGGATAAACTGTTTCTTCGCCTGCCAAAGAAACAGAAACTTTCTCTTTCTTCCGTTCAATAATCTTTCCTGCCTGTCTACGTACCTGATGCCCTGTTTCGTGAAAGATGCGGTCAGCATACTCGCTGGCCGCATCTTCTGCATAACCTACCGGATTATTCTCTCTATCACTGGATTTCTCCGTCGATTGCATGACAGTTTCTTTTGTTCTGACATAGGAATGTTTGACATGGTCTGTCACCGTAACCGTCTTATCTAATACTTTAATATCCTTATGGACTTGGCGTGTTTTTATCTTACGATCCATCGCTTTCCTCCATTTGAATCTTTATCTAGCGTTCATGATTAGTTTCTTTTTTACTTACCTGTGGCAGTTCCCGGCAGTATTCCGGGTATTTCATGCGGATTGCTTCATAAAAATATGGTGCATAGCCACAATCGAACATCTCGTATGGAGTAGACAAGCTTTCTTCTCCCTTCTCCACATATCCATTCCATAAGTTGAAAGCCAGTCTGGTCAATCGTGCCGAACCGCCTGTCTGCCACCCTTCATGCAATGCTTCTGGTTTAATCAAACGCTCTTTAAAATCAAACATGCGATCAACATGATTTCTGGTATCTTCAGAAATTCCCACACAATAGAAAAATGAACTGTAATAACTGTCGTGCTTTCCGCATTTAGCTAACATCTGATAAAAAAACTTTTCGTGTTCCTTTGATGAAAATCTGATTTCTGACATATTTGGCTCCTTTTCCGGCACTAAAAAACGCCACAAATTGTGACGATTTTCAGTGCCTTGCTTTTCATTATTCAAAATATTTTTAATTTTACATTCTTCCCCGGTTGATACTGTCCTCTCCCGGCTTTGTGGTCATCAGTTTATACAACCTTGTATTGGTTGGAAATCTATTGACGAACGGTACAAGCGAACTTCCGTATTTCACCAGACCACAACCGGCATCTGCATTTGTGATATATCCCATCTGTTCTGTGGAGATATTTAGAAGTGTTGCCAGTTTTGCCCTATCCGGCTCTGCCTGATTAAGCATCACGATATACTCACTGTTGGAAATCATCGTACTTGCAAGAACAGAATCTAACAAATATTCCACGTTCTGGGTAATTGCTGTCGGAAATGCATTACGCTTACGAAATCTTCGCCATGCAGAGTTAAAAAATGCTCCGGAATACTCATTTTCAAATACTACATGAAACTCGTCTAAGAAAATATGGGTTCGCTTTCCCTGTTTCCAGTTCTCCGTTACCCGGTTCAGCATTGCATCAGTGATTACCAGAAGTCCCATGGTCTTTAACTGCTTTCCTAAATCCAGAATGTCGTATACCATGATACGGTTATTCACATCAACATTACTTTCATGTGCAAATGCGTCCAGACTTCCATTTGTAAATAATTCTGATACCAGTGCCAAATCCTGTGCTTCCGGTTCTTCCTGTTCCAGAAACTTTTCACGCAACACCCGTAAAGTCGGCACTGCTCCGCCATGCTGATATTCCTCATAGACTTCCCCTACACATCGGTCAATAATGGAACGTTCCTTCGCATTGATCCCTTTTTTATCCAACTGTTCAAACAAAGATAAGATAAACTGTGACTTCTCAATTACCGGATCACCGCCATCTCCATATCCGTCTACCATATCCATTGCATTGATGTGGTCCCTGCTTCCTGCAGCAATGCGAACCACTTCTCCGCCCATTGCTTCAACTAATGATGCATACTCTCGCTCTGGATCACAAATCAGGATATCGTCCTGCGTTGCCAGTGCCAGGAATACAATCTGCATTTTTGCATTAAAGGATTTTCCACTTCCCGGTACTCCTAAAAGGAATGAGTTTGGATTTAACAGTTTTTCTTTATTACACATAATTAAGTTATGGGAGATTGCATTTTCACCGCAATAGATTCCACCTGCGTCCATAATCTCCTGCACCCGAAATGGCATCAACACTGCCACGCTCTCCGATGTCAACGTGCGGACTGCCGGAATCTTCCGGTGTCCGATGGGAAGTGCTGTATTCAGTCCGTCCATCTGCTGAAACTTCAGAACTGAAAACTGGCATAACTTTTTTCGCCCGATTGTCAGAAGAGTTTCCGTATCTGCATCAAGCTGTTTCTTCGATTCTGCCGTATGCACCATAGTCAATATTCCAAACATCATACGTTGATCACGTGTGGTTAAATCGTCCATGAACTCTTTACTCTCTTTTCTCTGCTGTTCCAAATCATACGGAATGACTGCTGAAAAGTTATTGTTCGCATTCTGCCGTCTCTGCCAGTTTGTGATATTTGTTTCCACACCAAGCAGACGTTTTTCAACTTCCTGCACTGCTTCATCAGTCGGAACCGGAATCACATCAATGCTCAGCATCAGATTTCGATTCATGTCGGTCAGTTCTGCGATCATATCGTCTTTGATGTAAGAAGCATACTCCCGAAGAAAAAGTACCCTTCCGTAACGTTCTCCCATGCGGAAATAGTCTTTTTCAAATTCAAAAGTATCCGGGCAGATATAATCTTTGAAGCTGTGCCCTTTTCTCATACTCTCCTGAATATCAAAATGGAAACCCGATTCTTCTCCTGTACGGTAAAAATCATGCAGAATCCGTAACTTATCTTCTCCATTTACCTCTGCACATTTGGAACCCAATCTTGCAAAATGGCTGTTCAGCTCTGTTGTCACTCGTGCAAAATACGTTCTGGCTTCTTCGATCGTTTTCTTATAGCAGGATACTGTCACATATTTTTCCTGCACCATGCTGTTGGAACTGGTTGCCTTATCTAAAAGCATGTTGTTATACTCTTTCCGGTATAAATCCAGTCCGTCCTCCTGCATCGGAATCAGAATTGCTTTTTCAAAATCCACTTTATTCAAGCGGCGATTATTGATCGTTATTTTTGTTGTTCCACCGCAATCGAACGAATTTAATAAATCCATATATTCCAGGAACATGGTTTCCTTATCTACTTTGCTTGCCACCGCATAGTTGATATCCGTAAATTTATAAGTACGTGCAAATTTATTTCTCCCGATTTTAAATATCCCGTCAGACCAGATGGTCTCGATGGGAATTACCTGCTGTACGCTTCTTGGAATTACAAATTTTTCTTTATCCTGCTTGAAGATATTACTCAGCGTTTTTATCATTTTTCTTGCGTCCCTCCTTCTTCATACTTTCTTTCTCATATTTTTTAATGACTGGTTCTACCGCATCAAAATAAAGATTTTCTGACCGGAACATTAGTTTTTTCGGCATCAGGATTTCTGATTTTATCCATGCCCAGATAAACTGCTCCGCTGTCATTCCATGGTATTTCACAAATCCAAACACCACACAAGGGGCAGCTCCCAGTACACAAATCCAACTCACTGTTTCCATACCCATGTATGGGTGAAGCAAAAAATAAAGCCCAACGGCAATCCCGCAGGCTAATACTGAAAAGATAAACTGTCTCAGGGACAATCCAAAAAAGATTGCTTCTGTGTAATCCCTGATTTCCTTGTTAATTTTTACTTCCAAAACGATACACCTCCAAATCGCACATTTGTTATATTTTTCATGTTCTGTTATACTTTTGCTAAACGAAAGGGGGACTGACCTATGCCAATCACTGTTATGATTTCACTTGTTATTACCGTTGCTTTATTCCTAATTTCTCTACTGTTTCGGATTGCTGCCAGATTAAATCTGACCTTACCACTGTTATACTTTCTTGCTGTTTCCACGATTCTGAATCCTTGGGCAGCAAGCCATGAGAAACTAGCATTTGCAATCCTCTATCTGCTGACTGCCTTTTCTGTTCTTAGCTGGATTTCTGCTCTACGACGCAAGTGGCAGGAACATCAATACTACAAAGCTATGAAAGACGATATGTCCTTCCAGATTTCTCGTGCCAGACAAAGAGGGATTCCTTTAGATTCTGTCCATTTTGATTCTCAGGGGAATATGCGGTATAACAATAGCAACAACATTGTAGAATAAATTTTAAGGATGCTTTCGGGCGTCCTTTTTACAATCCCATCATTTCCCTCACTACCCTGTCTGACATCTTCACCGCACCGACCAGTACCAACATATTAAAAATCAATTCTCCAATATAGCTCCACACCATAGTCACTGCCGCTGCATTTGGATCGACTACTGGCGGTGATGATGCAAACAATGAAAATATAATGCAGGCAAGTACCACGATTGCTCCCTCCAGACACACTGCTGCATAGGATTTCAAGAAACTTCTTCCAATATTTTGGCTCGGCTCTCCCGCAAAGGAAGATAACGGAATCGGTGCAATTGCTGTATATAGGAATAATCGAAAAAATCTTCCATATACACTCATAATCATAATGAAGCTCAGAACTGTAATAAAAAGTCCACCGATCAACGTCACCGCCCATAGAGGAATACTTTCAAAAAATCCACAATCTTCTACCGCTTCTATGATTTCGTCCGGTAAAACGGTATCTTCTGTACTTCCAAATCCTGCGGTCTGCATAATTGTACTGGTCACTCCTTGTATGATATTGAATAATGCCATCATCAGCTCCAGTCCATACGTGACTACGCCTTTTGCAATCGCAAAACGGATAAATATTTTTAATGCATGTTCCGGTCTTTTTACCTCTGTAAAACTTCCACAAGTCTTGACCACTCCGACTACAAAGAAAAGCACTAACAAAGCATAGCCGATTGCCTGCAATGCTCCATGGATCTGCACAATCACCTGCCAGATACCACCACCTTTAAAAGTTTCCGGTGACTGTGTGAGTATCTGCCAGATTTCCGCAAGTTTACTGTTCCAGGTATCCAGGGCATTTTGCAAGTTCTGTACTACCCAGTTATCTGACACTTTCTAAACACCTCCTGTCTTAGCCGGGTCGGTGCGGCTCCTTTCGAGCCTGCACCGTCCCATTTTCTTGTTTTCTTCTTAACCTGTAATCAGATTCAGGATTTCTTTTGCAAATGTAATGATTACACCGCCTGCTAACGTTAAAAATCCGTTTGCTCTCTGGCTTGGATCATGAGATTTCAGTGATAAACCAACCTGCACAATTCCAAATCCTAATAAAATCATTCCGATAGCACGAATCAATCCAAAAATAAATGTGGACAGATTATTGATAACGGTCAGTGGATCGTCTGCCGCAAATACGGTACTTGCTCCTGCTGTCATAATCAATACCATGACAATATACACTGCCATGGCACGTTTCATTTTTGCTGTCATTGGCAGCTTCTTCGTTACTTTTGTGGTTTCTTTCTTCTCCTGCTTCTTTCGCATATCTAACTTCATTTTTGATAGCCTCCTATATATTTTTCTTGGATTTACTGATATTTCTGTATGATTTCTTCCAGATCTTCATCGGATAATAATTCGTAATCTTCCGATTCCAGTGAATCGTCTGTAAGTTCACCTTCTAAACTGTCTCCCAATGAGATACTTGCCACCGCCCGGCCAACCGTACCATGCAGATATGGTTTCCCGTTTCCGTCAGTCGTAAGTCCCACATTGGGATGCTTTAAAATATCGAATTTCTCGTCTAAAATTGGTCTTTCTCCACGAATAAAAAGAATCGCATATCGGTTATCCAACATGCGAACTTCATCGGGTGTCATCAGCTCCCGCCCTGTATTCTGATAATTGGTGGAATAGTTCCCGGAATGTCCTGTTGACTTTCCATAGGTGTTCGTGTCAATCGTTGCCTTGCCAAGAAGTTCGCTGACATATTTATGTGTTCCCTGCTCATTGCCGCCTAAATATAAAAATTCATCACAATTTCCCATAATGCTTTCCCACTGCTTTTCGAACAATGCCTTTAACTGTGCCAGATTCTGCAAAATAATACTGACTGACACTTCTCTGGAACGCATAACGGACAGAATCTTATCAAAGTCATCAGGCAGTGAAACATTTGCAAATTCGTCCATGAGGAAATGCACATGAACTGGAAGTCTTCCACCATATTTATGGTCTGCCAGATAGAACAACTGCTGAAATAACTGGGTATATAAAATTGACACCAGAAAGTTGTAACTGGTGTCGTTGTCCGGGATTAACGCAAATAAAGCCACTTTCCGCTCTCCCAGTGATGGCAGGTCTAAATCATCTGTTGCAGTCAGTGCTGCCAGACTGGATAAGTTGAATTTCTCAAGTCTTGCGGCTAATGTGATTTGAATGGATTTTAATGTCTTGGCACTACCAGAGTGATAATCTTTGTAATACTTTACTGCGATATGTTCCGGGTTCTTCATTTCCAACCGCTCAAACAATTCATCAAGCGGTGACTGGTACTGGTCATCGTCCTCTCTGACTTCTCCGGCACGAAGCATTTCCATTACCATCGGGAAATTCTGCTCCTCCTCTGGTGCTTCATATCTCAGATAGAAAATCAGTGCCAGTAACAACATGGAAGCTGCGGTATCCCAAAATGGATCGTTGGACTGACTGCCTTTTGGTGTAGTCGCTTTGAACAGGTTCGTCACCAGTCTCTGCACATCGTTATCATCCTTCAGATATACAAACGGGTTATAGCAATGGCTCTTTTCCATATTGATCAGGTCAAGCACTCTTACCTCATATCCTTTTTCTTCCAGAAGATACCCAGTGTCCCGCAAGTTCTCTCCTTTTGGATCTAAAACCACAAAAGAAGTATTCGCCTGCATCAGATTCGGCTTTGCAAAAAATCTGGTCTTTCCGGAACCAGAACCGCCAATCACAACCGTCAATACATTTCGCAAATGTTTCCGCATATTGTAGCTGATTCGTACATGCATGGTCAGCAACTTATTTTTTGTAAATCGCTTCTCCCTGTATCTGCGATTGATTTTTTTCACATTTCCCCATTTGGCAGAGCCATGTTCTTCGCCTCGTCGGTAATGTTTCCTGGTAGAAATATAAATCCCGATTCCCATGGCGTAAGACAGCAAAAAAATAAGGACAGTTTTTACACTGTCCCCACATAACTGAATCGAAAACGGGTGGTTCATTGCTTCCGGGACTCCTTCCAGAATCCCCATAAGACCAGACGAAAGATAAGGTGCGACAAGTAACGCAAACCAGATAACCGGGATAATTCCAATTACTGCCAGTATCAGACCACTCTGCTCATCATCGTTCTTCATGGCTTCTGCGTCCTCGCTTTTCCTTCTCCGGCGGTACTTCGATTTTCTCAATGACTTTCATTAAGACGTCATCGACAAGCTCCGTATCTTTTCCCTCTTTCAGCATCTGATTCCGCTTGTCCTTCAGGGAATGGAACACTACACCGCTCTCATATCTGTCCAGTTCTAACGTGATCGTATCACTGCTCATTTTGCATTCTCCTTTCCCTGATTTTTCTAGCGTGCTTCTTTTCTATGTTGTCCTCTGGATTTCTGTTCTTTCTTTTCAGGCTCTGGATTTTCTTTCTTATCTTTCACCTTTTCAGAACTGTCTTGTCCGGTTTTTTCAGTCTCTGACTGTCGGTAAGTTGCATTCCGATTCTGATCTAATACCTTTGCCATTCTTGCAGAAATTGCATTCGCTGCATCTCTGGCTCTGGAAAGTTCCGCCCGCACTTCCTGAGTCTCCATTTTTTCAAAGAACTCTGGTGCATGTGAAAAATCATATCGACTGGTATCTATTCCATATTTTTTACACAACATATAAGACGCACACGATACATGAAATGCATCTTCATTTTTATCATAGTGCGGATTCCCATCCGCATATCCGGCAAATACCAATTCCGGCACAAGATTCTGAAAGATTTCCTGTGCACTCATCCCTTTTCTTACATAAATACAACCTTCTTCCGGTTTAAAAAATGCTCCTTTTTCATCCGGCATCTGTTCTGGTTCTGCTGCAACAATATTTACCGGAGGGGTACTGACTAACGCCCGGATTAAATCATGTTCTTCATATTCTGACTTTTGAATTGTAGTATCGGACATTGTTGTCTGAGAAATATCATATAGCTTTTTCGCATTATAATAATTTCCAACTGTACCATCTTCACGCTTATATGTTTTTCCCGGCTCTAAAATCAGAACTGGATTCTGTCGTTCCATACGTTTTAAATAAAATCCATGATCTCTCCAGTATCCATAGTCACCTAATTTCTGTGCATCTGGTCTTTGTGCCAGAATCAGAAGTGCATTATTGGTAGTATATCGATCAAAGGTACTCTGTACATCCAGATACTTCTGCAGCATTTTCCCATCCGTTGCCACTTGTGCGGTTACCTGCTCTGACAACTCATAGCAGCGATTCCTGTTATTTCTGCTTTCTGCAATAAATGCCTGTACCTTTTCATCCTGTGGTACAGCCGATGCATTTAATAAAGAATCAAAACTATTATCCATAAAATTTACCTCTCTTTCCCTTTCCTTGGTTTTCGTTTCTGTTGTGGCTGCTGGTGGAGAATCTGATTCCGGTCTTTATTTCCCTGATTTCTCACCGGATCATTTCTATTCTCACGCCGCTCCGCTTCTTTCTTCCTTGCATTCTGTATTTCCCGAAGTTCCTTTCTGACCGATGGTTTCTCTGGTTTTTCCGGGGTAAATAACTTAGAAGTACCCTCTGCGGTTTTCTCTTGCTTCTTTGAGGTAGGCTCGGACAGACGGGATTTGGTCGTCTTTGCCAAAGAGGGGTTTTGCTCCTTACCCTCTTTCTTCACCGACTCTCCAAACAACTCGTCCATAAGCTGATCCTCCTTGGATTTCTGCGGATAATCTTTTTCCGGCTCTGCCTGTCCCTGTTTTTCTTGCTGAACCTGTACCTTTTCCGGCTTCTTTTCCTGCTTCTCTGATTTTCCGGCTTTTGCTTTTTCTGCACGTGTCCGCTCAATTTCCGTCTTAATCTTCGCTGCTTCTGTTACAGATGCAAACTGGAATCTATCTACGATACGGTTGATTCTTGGTGCATCTTCTTCCTTTACAATCACATCTACCAATCCGTCACTGCTTCCTCTTGGATTTCGGACTGCACAGTACAACACGCCATATCGTTTTGCTTCCTGAACAAATTGTTTCAGATCACTTTCTTTCACCGAAAATACCGTCAGTGGTCTACCTGATTTGACCAGTGTTTCAAGTCTTACTCTGCCTTTTGTCTTTTTCTTCTCTTTTAAGACTGCATACAGCATCACTGCCAGATGCTTCGCTCCTGTGCCACTGATCTTCAATGCTGCTTCACCGACTTCCAACGACATTCGTACCACCTGATCAGCGGCTTCGCCTGATGTGTTCATGGCTTTGTTCCTCCTTCTTCTCTTTTTCTTCCCGCACCATCTTAAATTTTTCTTCGATTACCTTGGAACGTGCGGCGATTCCATCACAAAGTGCTGCCTCCTTTCTGAGCGTTCCAATTTTCTCTGTCAGAACTTTTATCTGCTCCTTCATTTCCTGTATTTCTTCTTCCGGTCTGTCTGCCCGAATCTTATAACGCAAGTGCTTCCGTTCCTCCGCACACTGCTCCATTTGTTTCTGTAAATGGTCCTTCAATGAAAAAAGCTGCTCCGCAGTATCAATGTGATAATGGCAAAGCAGCTTCGTTTCTTTAGAAACGGTATTCAGTTTTAATAAATCCTCCCGGAACAATACATGCACCTGTTTAGCAGATATTGACAGGCGATTCTTCGGTAGGATTCCTAAAAGATAACAGTAATGCAGATACAATCCCCGAAGTCCTCCGATTTTTCTTGTCTGCTTGAAGTTGCCGGATACCCGAATCCAGTAATGTCTCTGAACCGGAAATTTCTTCTCGGCAGGTAATTCATTTTCTTCCAGAATCCGAACCCTGATTGCTTCCAGTGAATAATTCTCTCCAAAATTCCGCTTTAACTTCAGACCACGCTCCCGCCCTTTCGGACGAATGGTAATGTCTTTCCCGAACTTAAAAGAATATCCTTTTTCCCGCAAATAAAAAAAGAACTGTTTTTCAGTCCTCGCCTTTCGGATTGCCTCGTCAACATCTGCCTTTACCATGCTGTGATAACTCGGCTTTCCATCCTGTTCTGCCTGCCACTCGGCATAATGTTTTCCTTTTCCCTGTTCTGGCTGCCTCACAACCGATAACTGGTATTCTTTACATAAACGGTCTGACACCATCCGCATATCCCGGTAATCCTGATTTGTCCTGTGGTATCTTTTCCCATCAATGAATGAAACTGAGTTCACCACAAAATGGTTGTGCAGATGATTCACCTTATCCAAATGAGTCGCAATCAATACCTGATACTGACTGCCCCACAATTCTTCTGCCAGCTTCTTTCCAATCTCATGTGCCATTGCCGGATTACATTCTCCCGGTGCAAAAGACTGGTAGCCATGAAACGCAACAATTCCGTCCTCCTTTCCAAAACGCTTTTTGACTGCAATCATTTCTTCTCTGGCGGTTGTCGGTGCACAATTCACTCCAGATACATACTGTTCCATTAGTTCTTCCGCTTCTCCGACAAGTTCCATTTCCATAGATTCAAATTGCCTCCGTCTGATCTTTTCTGCATTCACCGCATAGGTAATTACATCATTAAGTCCTTGTGTGGATCGTGATTGATTCTCAGATATTCGCCCTTCATTGTTCTCTTTCGTCTTATCCGGATTCTCCGCATAATTGATTACCTTTCCAATCCACCCCTTGATGCTCCAGATTGATGTCACTGCCATGATTCATTTTTCTCTGGAAGTATCACTGCTTCTGTAATCTTACGGACTGCTTCATTGAACTTCCGCACTTCCTTATCGTAACGCTGCACATCTACCACATTTAACACATGTGCTTTCTGTGCGATCTGATTTAAGTTATTTCCAATCTTATGCAGCTCCCGCATCATAGAATAATAATCTGGCGGCGGTGCGTCTCTTGGAACAACACCAGAAATCAACTGTCTCAGGTAAGCTTCCCGGTTCAGTCCGCTTCTCTTTACTTTCTTATCCAATGCCTCTGCTTCTTTTTTGTTCAATCGGAAAAGGATTGCTACATTACGTTTTCTCAACGCTCCATCTCCTTTACTTTCTGTATAGAATCTGGTTCCTGGCGAATCTGGTGTTTTTCTTTATCGTAACTGTAAACTCTGTCTGAGAGAACCTCCTGCCGTTCCACTTCATTTTTATTTACTTCCCGTACCATTTCACCAAGCATTTTCGGTTCCATCTCTCCATTATCCGGAACAATCAGAACTTCATGCACAGATGACGGTAACACATAAAATCCTTCTGGAAAAAGCTGTTCCAATTTATTTAAAACTTCTGGCTGCGTGATCATAGATGCTCCATATTGCTTTTCTACATTCGTAAGTGCATACAGCATATCATGTGAACGAAGTCCAAAATCAACATTTTCATCTAACAGGTTTGTTGCATGTCCTTCTTCATTAAAAATACTCAACAACATTTCGTCCATTGACTGAAGAATCGGTGTATTTACAGGCTGTGTATTTGCTCTGGCCTGCTGGAACATTTCCTTTGCATCCACATTCCACATCTTAAGATGTTCATTTTTCACCTTCATAGTCGCTTTTCCATCGTTAGACTCTACCGGAAAATCCACATAACAGATAGCCGACAGATCTTCCATATTTTCATGAGGCATTTCCTGTAACATTCGTTTGTTTGCCTGGGTGTTCACAAGCATCACTGCCAGATGCTCCTTCACTGAATCATAATCCATTGGGTTGATACCACTGTGCAAAAACGGAACATTGCCTGCTTCTTCCATGCATCTTGCAATTTCATTCATCACTTTCTCAACGGGTTCACCCAAACGTATTTCATTGAAGAACGGTTCTACATAGACAACTGGGCACACATTTTCTTCCTGCAGTCTTACCTGGACTCCTACCATCTGGACTCCATTATTTTTATTCATCTGCATTACCTGAAATTCTGCATTCTCATATTTAGCTGGAAGAAAATTCCGGATGTCTTTTGCTACACCTTCCGCAAATACCTTTTCTGCTATCATTTCTTTTGCAATCATTTCTTCTGTTCTCCCTTCTTCTTGTTCATTTTCTTTAAATATTCCTGATATCGTCTTTCTGCTTTCTTCTTGTCTTTCATTGATACTTCAACCAGCATCTTGTATCTCCTTTCTTTTTGTCTACTGAATCTTGTTAATCTGTAACAGGCACATCAACACTACTCCTATAATGCCACCTACTAATACTCCACAAATAAACTTCAACATTGTTACTTTCTCCTTTTTCATTTTCTGAGGGTTTCAGGGATTCTCCCTGACAAGCTGCCGCCGGACTGCCAGACAGGAAAACTGTGTGGTAATCCAAAGGCGTTGCTTGCTGGTATTGTGTATTCTTCTGCACCCGTCTCACTGTTCCGGGTATCAGAAGATTTACTTGCCGAAAAAGCACTTGCTTTTTTATTTTTTCAGTTCACAAATCCCGCAAGCTTCACACAAGTATTCACACTTTGTGCATCGTACATTTTCATCAGTTGCCATACATTCTTCACTTGCCGGACAATACTTTTGACAACTTTCACACTGCTCTGTACAGCTTTCTTCTGACACTTTCTCAGCAATAATTCCAAGTAATTCACTCTGTTCTTTTTCTTCTTTCAACTGTGTTTTCAGAAAAATCTTCAACAGTTCTTCACTGTCCACATCGTCTTCCATCGTCAAAATCAGCTTTTTCTTATGCACGACCTTCAGCTCATATTTTGCAATTTTCATGTTCTTTTTCACCTTCTATCTCTCATATTTTCATGACCAGACATACTCTTTTTCGTGCTTTTTTCTCGCTTTGTAATTGCCAGATTTAACTTGATGCAGAGCAGATCGTTGTAATCTTTTCCTTGTTTTGGCGGTACATCTTTTACCTGATATTGCTTTGAAAGCACTGCAGAAATTGCTTTTGTGGCAAGTCTCCCAATACGGTCATTGTCCAAATGCAGAACGATTGTCTTCACCTCTGGATGCATTTTTAATGTCCTGACCAACGCTGCAGGGACTTTACTTTTTTCAATTTCTTTTGCTGGTTGATAGACACCTGCCAATGACAATAAATGTTCTCTTCTCCACTCCTTCCCCTCCAATTTCTGCAATGTTGCATAAGATAGCAGATCAATGGCTGACTCAAACAGATGCACCGTATCTTGGGGTTTCTCTGTAAAAATGGAAAAAGAGTAATTCTTATCGCTTCCATTTGCTTCTCCGATAAAACTGGTTCCGATTCCCCTAATAGCTGCATATTTCGGATTTTCTTTCTCATCCATCCCTACAAACACCGCATTGTGATGAAATGAACTTTCATAAACTCTTCCGGACTCTAAGCAAAACTGAATGATTTCCTTATCAATCCCACGTCCTGAAAGATACGCAATCACTTTCTGATCATCTTGATTTTTCTTTGGCAACAATAACTGTTTCTCCATCGGAACATTCTCAGATACAGAAATAGGCGGTTGAATATTTGCCTTTTCTGCAAGCAATTCAACCGCCTCTAAAAAACTGTATCCTTTTACTTTGATCAGATAATCCAGTGCTGATCTGCCACCGGTTCTCTGGCTCCACCACATCCATTTCCCATTTGATATTTTCAAACTGTCGTGTGTTCTGGTAGTGTAGGTGTTACCAGAAAAGTGAACTAATTCGTATGGTTCATAATTTTTCAGGTATGTGAGCAAGTCCATCCGCTTGACCTCTTGCACAACTGATGGTGGTATATATGGCATAATTTTCATCTCCTTTCCTGCCTTGGATTGATATTATTGGGAATAATATCCGGGCATGAAAATAGCCAGGTGATTCCTTGAGCTGGAACCAACTGGCTATGTATAAATGATCTATTTTAATTTTTCAGTTCTTCTAATGCTTCTAAAATATCATCTAAATTAAAAGAATACACCCACTTCGCACCTATTCCATATGCCTCATCTGGTACTGAATATGAGCTGTCTAATCTGACAACTACTAAACCATTGCCTTTCTCATTGTTTTTATCAATTTCATATGCTTGCCAATTTTTATATCCTATTTCTTCGCTATCTGGATGTTCATCATTAGAATGTTCTCCTATAATAGCTATCATATAATTTGCCTGGCCGATTTTCGTACTTAAAACCTGCTTTATTTTTGAAATAGATTCACTCTGAATCTCACTCGGAGTACAATCATTTATTGAAAAATCTATATTTTCATTTTCATTCCAAGCTTCCAACAAATTATAATAATGCCTATCGTTTTCATAATCAAATGAACAGCATACTTTTTTCTTTGCCATTATCGTCTAAACCTCCTCAAGAATTTTTCTCAAAATATTTGTAGCCCGTTCTACAAGCGGTATATGTTTCTTGCAAAATTTTGTTATTTTAGAATGTATTTCAAAGAAATAAAACCATACAATAATAAAAATTGCCACAAATAAAATACTATCACTCACCAACGCTATAGATTTGTTTTTTGAAATTTTCCACTCTGTATATATTTTCACTATATTAATTGCCAAAAAGAATATCGGCATTAACATCTTATAAAACAAATCAATGAAATTAAGAACCATTGGATAATTTTTTTGATAATTTTTCCCCTCTCGTTCAAATACTCCCAATTCATTAGCAATATGCTTTTCCAACTTCTCCATATACTTATATTGCCGTTCTATATACAACATATCTTGTATATACCGAATCATCACATAAGTAATTATCAGCCATAGCAATGTCTGTATAAGTGTATTACTTAATTGTACAGTCATATTTAATTTTTGATGTATTCCTTCCTGAATAAGTTCATAAGTTTTTTCAGGTTCTACTAAAAATAAAAATGACGTTGCCTCTAATACACATAAAATTACAAAATTTTTATTTCTCCTACTTTGCGCTTGCCTACTTAATTCACACGTCTCTTTATAATGATCATATGAAATTTCTAACGAATCCATATTACCATCCTCTTATCGCTTTAACGATTTCATCATGAGTAAAGCTATAAACTCTTGTAGCACCACAATTTTTTAGTTCCTCTGGATATTCATATAATGAATTTAATTGCACAGCAATAAGTTTTTTTCCTAACTCCTTGGCTTTAGCAATTTCAAAATTCTGCCAATTACGATATCCAATCAACTCCCTATCCTTATGTAATTTATTTGCTTCTTTACCAACAATTACAATTACATGAGTCGCTTCATTAATCTTTCTAGAAAGAACACTTTTAACCGTTGGAATATTCCAGCTTTGAATTTCACTTGGCGATTTGTCATTACATGTAAATTCAAAGCTTGAGTTTGCATTCCACATATTTAAAGTATACTTATAATTCCTATCCTTTTCAAAATCAAATGATACAAATATTTGTGGTTTTGACATAATTCATCGTCCTTTCATTTTTATATTATATTTGTATTATAATGTCTTTTTTGTACTTTTTCAATATATTAGAACGAATGTTCTTTTTATTTTCCACCATCCTTCCGAATCTCATCAATAATCCGACCTATATTACACGTAATCTGTCCTTTACACTGATGAATATCTTCATTGATTTTCTTTTCCTGCTCAATAGCAATCTCTATATTCTTCGCCAGTTCTCCAATTGCAGAATTCTTTTTGGGATTGATTCCTGTTCTGGCAAGTAACAACTTATAGATAAACGTCTGATGTCCATCTTTTTCATTCTGGATAATCTGTTCAGCATTTGGCTCAATATCATCTTCGTATGAATTTTCATAATGTAACAACAGAAATAATTCAAATGCTGGATTGCTGACCGCTAATATATTATTCTTTTCACCTTCTGCTACTAGTTCATCATAATCAAGTACTTTTTCTTCAAAAATATCTCCATCAAATACAACAATCATCTTATCCCGTTCTTTATCAAACGCTATTTCCGGATTTTCTTTCTGATTTTCTGCAAATTCAATCAAACGTCTTGGAAATGAAATATCCCTGTCTCCCTCTGTTTTTTCAAGTAACCGGATATCAATCAATGGATGAATATTTAACTCTTTTCGGATATCAATTAACTTTTTGAAATACCATGTTTCAGTATTTGCACCCTCACATATGAAAAAGTACTTACGATAAGGCTCAATCTGTTCTTCTTCATCTGTAGTTCTGCTATTCCAATTCGTATAACTTCTTACTGGAGCCAAGGCTACTCCTCCTCTCTAAAGTCGAATGTTGAAAATACCGGTATCGCACCATATCTTCCTTCCAGATATGCCTTGCTCAACACCTTATCATATCTCTCTTTAAAACGATCCAGGGAATAAATAGAGCTTGCATTTTCTGCGTTACGTTCTACAAACCAGATTTCATCCCTTCTAAAAATAGCCTGATCCATAATGGATGATTCATGTGTAGTGAACAATAGCTGCATACGCTGCTCATCATGTAGCTGCATAAACAATTGCAAAAATCGTTCTGTCAATTTCGGATGTAAGCTTCTCTCCAATTCATCCACAACATAAAGAACATCTTCTCGTTTATTCAACAGCATATCCATCAAATCGAATAATCTTCTTGTTCCATCAGACTCTTCATCAAAACCGAACTCATAAAATGACTTATTATGATGCAATCGGATTGTTGTGACCTTCGGTTCAGAATGTCCTTCAACTTCGATATTAAAGAAAGTTTCCTTCGACCTCATCGTCATTCTGAATGATGGTTCTTCCTGCTCTTCCATTCTATTTTTTACATGCTGCATCATCTTATCAAATACTGATTTCGGCAATGCATTTGATAACTCATCCAATGTAATTTCTTCAATTTTTACCTGGCTGATACCCGTATCAAATGTTTTGATCAATTTGTTAATCAGCTTCAGCGAATTATCATCATAATAATATTCCAAATCAATCAATGGCGTATCCGGTGTGATAATCGAAATATGATTCTGAATCCAATCATATACATCCCGGAAGAACAATAATTTAGATCGTGTGCTATATTTTTTTCCACGATTCATTTCTGTCAGGAACAAAGATGTTTCATTTCCTTCAAAATCATCTGCATAGGTTTCAAATTTATTTTTTTCTGTGTTTGTCAGCGTAATACCATCATTTAACACCGGACGTTTACTTCCTTCTCGTTCAAAGAGACATTTTGCTGAACCATTCTGATATAATTCATATAACCATTCTCCGGTTACTTTTCGTCTGCTTAAAACTGCAGAAAAACCATAGGCATAAAATTTGTCACCTACAGTAATCTGAATTTCAAAACTACTTTCTCGTTCCTTATTCTCCTGCCGATTCTTACAAAACATCTGTGTAGCTTCTATCGGAATACCATTGCAGACACTATCTTTAAAAAATTTAAAGAACAATGCCAGATTGGTCTTTCCAGATGCATTTGCTCCATAAACTACTGCATATTTTAATAACTGGGTACTTTTTATCTTTAACCTGTGATTTGCATTTGTTCGTATTTTATTTGAGGAAATCATTGTCAGCTCTGCTGCTTTATCAAAAGATTTAAAATTTTCAACACTTACTTTTACTAACATTCTTATACACCTCCACCTTTATTATATGTTTTTCTCTTCTCACAGTCAATGTGAATTTTACTATTTGGAGATTTTTCCGTTATATATTGTTCTATTTTCTATTTTTAACAATTTCATTTTGAGTTATGCATATAATATCAATGTATAAGTCAGCTTTTTGTAGCGACACTATTTTACTAATGCCGCTACTTGAAACACTACAGTAAATAAAAACTTCTAATTCACTTTCCTTCTATCTCTCCCAATCCATCCTTCCTGTCACATTCAACATCTTTTCTTCTCGGAAACTGAGCATCTTTCCATTTGTTCCACCGACAATGATATGATCCAGCAATTCTATTCCCAATAGCTGTCCACACTTCTGCAGCTTTCTCGTAACAATCATATCCTCTTTTGATGGTTTCACATTACCACTGGGATGATTATGAAGTCCAATGATTGCAGAAGCATTTGCCAGAATACTGCTCTTAAAAACTTCCCTTGGAATTACCAGCGAGGCATTGATTGTTCCAACACTGACCAGATTCATATTGATTACCTGTCCATTATTTTTCATATTCAAGATGCAAAATACCTCTCTGTCATATTGGGATAACTCCTTCGCCATTAATTCTACAACAGCCTGTGGACTGTCCAATGTCTGCTCACTATAAAGAGATGGTTCTTTTACCAGACGGATATTCACAACTTCCAATTCATTCTCCATTGTTCTGATCTCCTTTTGGAAATTCTACAACTAGAAGAACATTACTCTCTGAAGATTCCACATATGCTTTCAATTGTGATAATGTCATCTCCAAATATTTAGGTTGTTCCACCATAATCTGCTCCTTTCGTTTCTTCCCTTGCTTCTGTTTTCTCTGACAAATAGCTTATCACTTTGTTTGCCTTAATGCTTTTCTGTAACTCACTGATAATGCACAGGTCTGCTACATTTACTCCTGGCAAAGCAAGCATTTCATCCATCGTCATATTGACAATCTCTTTTTCCGTTCCATACCCAGCATCAAATAAACGCTGTAATACTTTTACTGCTTTCTGATTTTTTCCCATTTCATCATCAAAGGGCAGCTTATCGCCGCCCTTTGTTTTACTCCTTCTCTTCTTTCTTTTCTTCAATTCCTAATCTCTTAACTTGTTTCTTTTTATTCCAGATACGAACTCCCGTGATTCCGGCTGCTGATAATACCAGAATGGCTATCCATAAAGCTGCATTTGCCGTATCTCCTGTTTTCGGAGGATTACTTGTCTTTGTAGTAGTACCCGGTATCTCTTGGGTTGGTGTTCCCGGTACTTCTTTGATAGTTACGGTCTGACCTTCATCGTCAATATCCTTATGCTCTGTTACCTTTTTCGGTTCTTCCGGATTTGTCATATCATACAGTTCTTCAAAGGTTACAAGCTGCTTTCCTCCAAGCGTGCTGCCGTTGAAAGTAAACTCAATCTGCACTTCCATGTTTTCCTTGTCCGCTGTAAATTCATAATCATTGGTAACCTCTTTGCCATCAATGAGTAACTTGGCATTTTCTGCCTTAACCATCTGCCAACCGGACAACTTATAGTTCGTACCAATTTCCAATCCCTCTAAAGTAACCGTATCCACAATCGTCAGATCTTTTCCGGCTTCCACCTCTTTCTTACCGTTCTTATCCGTTGCTATGGTATGAATCGAAATCTTTCGCTCCGTAATCAGGACGGTCTGACCTTCATCGTCAATGTCCTTATGCTCTGCAACTTTTACAGGTTCTTCCGGATTCTTCAGATCATATAATTCTTCAAATGTAACCAGATTCTGTCCGCCAAGTTCTGATGCATCAAACGTATAAGAAATCTCTACTTTCATTTTCTCGCTGTCAGCAACAAAAGTGTAATCACTCTCCACACGCTTTCCATCAATGAGCAGTTCTGCATTTTCCTCTTTCAGCATCTGCCAGCCTTTTAACTGGTACTTTCTGCCTTCTTCCAGACCGTCCAGAGTAACTGTATCCACAATCGTTACTTTCTTTCCTGCAACAATTACTTTTTCGCCTGTTTTCTTGTCTGTTGCAGTTGTATGAATGGTAATCTCTTTTTCATACTCATCAGTCAGTGTTCCAAGGTCGATAGTTACTTTATTTCTGCTCACAACAACTTCAAATGCCGGAATCAGCTTCATGCCTTTGTTGGATTCACAAGATAACTCCTCAATCTCATAAGTGTCATAAAGTAATGCACCTTTGCTGTCGTCCGGCTCAGAAGTTCCGAACCAGATACCGTCCTCACTGGACTTTCCGGCATTTGTATTTTTCTTATGGGATGCCCAATCGGAAACGGTTGAAAACTGACCATTTTTATCTGTCACTACGATATGGCTCTCTCCGGTTGTTTTGCTTGTAATCTTAAAAGGAACATTTGCCAGTCTCTTATGTGTGCCAGCTCCAATCTTGACTCCTTCCAGATCTCCACGTTTAATCTGATTGTAAATGGAATGGCTTTCGTCTGTTAAATCTACGATTTTTCCATTTTCTGTAATGGAAAATTCAATCGCTTTTGCCCCGTCAGTCAGATAACCTTCTGGTGCTTTGGTTTCTTCCAGTTTGTATTTACCATATGGAAGTAAATCTGCCGATGTTGTTGCTACTCCGTCAATTCCTGTCTGAATTGTCTTAACTGTCTCATTTTTCTTGTACAGTTTTCCTTCTACCAGAACCGGATTCTCGTTCAGAGAAATAATTGCAAATGCTGCATCTTTTAATATGGCACTTCCCTGTGCCTTAGTGTCTTTTGTCTCCATATCACGTTTCTGAATCTTCACACCACCTCGGATTACCTGATCAGATACGGAATACTGGTTGCTTCCGGAAAGAACTGCAAGTTCTCCGTCCTCTGTGATCTGTGTCAGATACATTCCTTTGATCTGCTCTGTACTGTCCCCTGCCTGCATATAAGCTCCGTCCAGTAAATATCCGTCTGGTGCTTTGGTTTCTTCAACAGTCAGTGTTCCAAGTGGCAATACGCTTTTTTCATTCTGGGTGTAAAATGTATCTCCTGATACTTTGTAAGCATCTGCCAGTTTTGTCACATAATGAACAGTTCCATTACTGTCTTTTTCAGCTACCGTCTTTGTAACCCAGGTACGTGTTGCTCTCTCTGGTAAATTGTCTTTTGTATAAAGTCCGTCATAATAATGCCAGGTAAATTCTGCTCCTGTCAGTGCTGCATTACCCTGTGCGGTTGCTTTTCCCGTCTCCATATCAATCTTAAACAGGTCTACCAGTGTCTCTGTCACTTTCGGAACATCGGAAACATTTAATACGGCTGTTTTTCCGGCTTCAACCTTCAGACTGTGTACTGTCGTATCCAGCTTATATCCCTTCGGTGCAGAAAGCTCTTTGATGTAAACATTCCCTGCAGTCACTTCAACCTCATTTGTCTCACCATTCTCATTTGTTGTAAGTGTTCCAATCTGATTGCTGCAATTCTGGTCTGAGAATATGCCAAAGATTGCTCCGGCAATGGTATACATTGCATTTCCATTTGTGACAATCTCATTTGCGGTTGTCTTTTTTACTTTCGCATTTCCGACATTCAGTTCTGCCCAAAACTGTCCGAGATCCTGTCCCTCTCCAGTATAGATATATCCTCCACATTTATACCGACCTTTGTTCGCCTGTACAAATGCTCTCGCTCCTGCATACACTTCATTCTGAATATCCTGTGAAATCTCAGAATATGCAGCTCGTACATTATCACACTGCCAGCCTAAATACTCACTCAGTCTCTGCCATACCACACACTGTTCCAACAGATATCCCTGATTCGCATTCAGGTTACTGTGACTGCCTCTATACTGTTTTACATACTCCAGTGACAATGCCACATCTTCGATCTGTGCAGCACTCATACTGGAACTTGCATCGTGTCTAGTTTTATACCCATTTTTGAATCCAGTGTTAATATCTACACAATAGGCTGTTTCGCCTTCTACTCGCATGTGACCTTCATTGAATGTCGAATGAATGGTTCCATCATTCATCACATGTTCAATATATCCGACTCTCTCTGAGGATTCCGTCCAATACTGTGTTTCCGCTGCTTGAACCGATGTGATCGGTAATGCAGTTAAAATCGTGGTCAGGGCAAGAATCCCTGTACACACTCGTTTCCATATATTCTTCATTTTCTACAATTCCTTTCTTTTCAATCAAAAAAGACGTCCGTCTGGAACGTCTGCTGTTGCTTTATGCTGTTTGTTCCCTGCTGTCATGCAGGGTGTGGGAATCTCTGACCTTCCGAAAGAGAAGATGTTCCCGGCTCCTTATTGTCTTTTCGGCTGGTAATCTGCTGGTAAACCAAAGGGGTAGGGTGTGGGGAGGGGAAAACCGGAAAAAGCTGATTTCTTATTGACTGCCAACGGATAGACTTCTCCCCTGGTGTCAAAATTCCTATCGTTCCCTGCTTTTTTCCCGTTTCCGGTATAATTCCAGTGCCTTGATTATGGTTTCCTCCATTTTCTGCTGTGAAGTTCCTGACGGAAAGTATTTTTTCAGTCGGTTCTTCGGGATTTTCCACTGCTCTACCTGATTTGGTTTTTCCTCTGCCATAATCGACAACAAAACATCTTCATTCAGTCTGCCCTCTGCTGAAAACTTGCGAATCTTGATTGCCTGTGCATGACTTGGGGTACAAGCCTCCGACTCCATGGTGTCGTACAATATCTCCTGTTCCTCTTTCGGCAAATAAGACAGCTCTACCGCCGGACGCATAGAAATCTTTTTGTCATCGACCATTTCAAGAATTTCCGGGATAAGTTCTGTAAGGCGGATATATCGGCGGATTGTTTCTCGACTTTCCCCTACTTCTTTTCCCAATGCTTCATTTGTTCTTAATCCGTTTAAATCTGACACCACTGGTGTCAGATTATTTTTACTTGGTCTTCCTGCTTGCCTATTCATAGCCTCCAATCTCATTTTATAAGCAAATGCTTTCTCTGATGGTAATATCTCCTCTCTTTGAAGATTGCTGTCAACCATGACAATAACTGCTTCATCATCACTGAGATTTCTTACAATACAAGGAATACTCTCCAATCCTGCCAATTCACTTGCCATTTTTCTGCGGTGTCCGGAAATCATTTCATATCCGCCTGTTGGCTTCTCTCTGACAAGAGCAGGAACCAATACACCATGTTCTCGAATACTTTCAATGGTCTCCACCATTTTAGCGTCCATTTTTACTTTAAACGGGTGGTTCGGAAAATCACTGATGTCATAAACAGAAATATTTTTTACATGCTCCTGATTCTTCTGGTCTCTTTCTTCCTGCGTGGTAAAAAGGTCATCGGCTGAGGGAAGATTCATGTTTATTTCTCTGCTTTTCGCCACACTGAATCACCTCCCTCGTAAATTCTGCATACGCCTTTGCAACAGTTCCATTCTTGTCATACTCATAAATGCTCTGTCCTGCTGCACTGCTTTCTGCCGCTGTGATAGCCACTGGAATAACCGTTTTAAAAATTCGGATATGTTTCCCATAATTTTCTCTAAGGCTATCCTCTGTTGTCCTTGCAAGTTTTGTTCTCATATCTGCAAGTGTCAGCAATACTCCATCAATCTTCAGATTAGGATTTAACTGTCTCTGCACCTTACCGATTGTTTTCATTAGCTGTGTCATACCCTTTAATGGAAGATAATGAGCCTGCACTGGAACAATTACACTGTCTGCGGCAGCTAATGCATTGATAGTCAACATTCCCAAACTAGGCATACAATCAATCAGAATATAATCATAATCCTTTTTCAAATCTGACAGATACAGCTTTAAAGTCTGCTCTCTGCTCATGGCATTTACCAGTGAAATTTCCATGCCCGATAATTCAATGTTGGTCGGAATAATATCTACTCCTTCTTCATGGTGCAAAATGCCTTCATTATACACAAATGGTTCATCTTGTAATATCTTCTTCATCTGCGTTTCCAATGTAACCGGAAGACTGTCCGCATTCGTCCACCCCAATGCAGTTGTTAGATCTCCCTGTGGATCAGCATCGACCAATAATACTTTTCGCCCCTGATGTGCAAGACCAATTCCAAGATTTAATGTTGTTGTGGTCTTGGCTGTTCCTCCCTTCTGATTTGCAAGGGCAATTACTTTACACTTGGTCATATAGTTTCCTCCTTCCTCGAAAAATTTAATAGCCAATCCGTTTTACGGGACTGGCTATGTATAAAAATGGGTATGAAAAAGCCGACTGATTCTTGGTGAACCAATCGGCTATGTATTATATTGCAAGATTTTTTAATAGTAGTCTGCATATTCAGCTGCCATATCAGCTAAACACTGATTATGATCATCCATCATCATATCAACACACTGCAAAAACTCAGATATTTCTTTAAAAAATTCACCAACATTTCTTGCATCAACATATTTATTCTTTACAAAATGATATCTTCCATATTTATTTACTGGATACCTAAACACACTTGAGGAGGAATCTAACGCATTTATTTGTAATATATATCGTTCTGCATATGTGATAACAGATTTATCTCCCTCTCCTTGGGAATGGCGAATTAAGTCTTCATTTATCATATTCCACAATTTTTCAAATGAGTGCTTACTCTTCGATAACTTTTTACATCTTTCCTGAAATCCAAAAGCACACTCTTCAAACCATATTTGTTTTAATTCTAATTCCAATGCATTTCTGTATAGATAGCACATTGGGAAAAAATACGTTTCTTTTAACTTTGAATCACCAATTATTAAATCTCCCAAATATTCTGCTGATTCAGAGTATCCCTTTACCATAGGTCCATAAAATGCTTTACTATAATCATATCCTATTACGCTTTGGCAATAATACTCCCCGCCTTCTTCTAAAAAAACTGTATTATATTTTTTATACTCTTCATATCTTTTCTTTTTATTCTCATAATATGAACACAATATGTCAAATACTATTTCCATCTTATTTGCGAACGCAATTAAATTGATGTGTTTTTGTCCCTCAAAAAACTTCTTTATTGTGTACTGCTTGTCTCCCCATACTTCATCTTTCCTTATTTCAATTTTAAAAGGATAACGAAAAGCATCTGAATCTTTATCAATAGGATTCATATCTTCAAAAAGAGCTTTCATCCATAAATATGCATCTTCATCAGTGTTTATTTCATCTCTTATGAAAGGTTCAATATACTCTAAAATTTTAATAAGATTATGAAAAGTTTCTTTAATAAATATTTCTCCCGAATCTTCAATATATTTAAAAGCAATAGCTTTCAATTTCAATTCTAAACTGTGTCTATATAAATATGCCACTGGGAAAAAATAACAATCTAATTCACCAATTCTCTGTCTTTCCAATATATATTCCGTAATCACATGTGCTGCTTTAAAAAAAACGTCTCCAAACTTTGAAAAGTTCTCGCTTACATTCCCCGAACATTTTAAATTGAATTTGTATAAACTTTCTTTGCCATAATCCATAATATTCGCATCTTGTCTAGGCCACATCATATCTTGCATCGCTTTACCTTCATCTTTCACAAATTGTATTTACCAATTATTTCATTTTCTACATCTTCGTTTATTTAATATTCTTCTGGAATTTCTTTCAAAAATTCTATATCATATTCTTCTGTAAGCAATTTTATATTATACCTAAAATTTTTACGAAATTTCTTCATTGCAGCAGAATAACGCATATCACACCAATCCTTTTGTGAATTTTTATATATAATTCCACTTGCATCAATTTTCTGCATATCATCTAAAAATTCGTTACATGTATCAATCATTGCTTTGATAATTTTTACAGTAATCCGATCATACTCATATTTAGAAAGTATTTCTACCAGTTTATTTTTTATTTCTATAGCTGATTTTTCACTCCATTCTTTGATCTCCATTTCCATTGGATTGGTTAAAATTCTCTTTGATTCCAAATAATAAAACATCTCTTGTATACCCTTTTTCTTAGACTCAGTATATTCCCAAGATATCCCACCTACCGGAATTGATACCCCATTTATTTTTATTCCCATTTACTTCTCACACCTCCCGATCTATCTTACCAACTTTTCAACCCCTATACATCAATTTTTTGCATTCCATAACCGAAAAAGCAGGCAATGAAAAGTCACAAAACCTCTTCATCCACCCGCTTTTCACCTATACTCTCACCACTACCACTTCCACAACATCTGGATGTTCAACCACCCACATACCACAAAATACCACCTGTTTTGTGACTTTCTCATGCTAGGAGACAAAATATTCCACTGCGTTCTCAGGGAACATCTCCTTAAACTCGCCGTACAACTGAGCTGCAAGTGTTTTATTATGAGCGATGACAAGCGTCGGCTTCTGTAATTGCTGAATCACATTTGCCATCGTAAAAGTTTTTCCAGAACCCGTAACCCCTAGTAAAGTCTGGCATTGATTGCCTTCCTTGAACCCTTTTACAAGCTCTGCAATCGCCTGTGGCTGGTCTCCGGTTGGCTCGTATGGGGCTTTCAAAATGAATCTATCCATAGCAAAATCCTCCATGTGTGACTTTTCGTATGCTTACTGTCAGCCACATTTTCAAATATATTCGTAACGGAATGCAAAATACTCCGTCGAGTATTCATCATTTATTTATTCAAAATTTTTGTCTTCCAACACTGTTTGTAATTCTTCTTTACTAGGAAGTACCGTTTCGTATTTACTCGCAAATATCTGATTACTATCCTTAGGCAATGTCATTTCTACAATAGCATCCTTCTTATCTTTACAAATTATAATACCTATTGTTGCATTTTCATCGTCCAATTTAACTTTTCGGTCATAATAATTGACATACATCTGCATCTGTCCTATATCTTGATGCTTTAACTGGCCAATTTTCAAATCAAACAATACAAAACAACGCAATAAACGATTATAAAACACCAAATCAACTCTAAAATGCTCTTCTTCAAATGTAAATCTAACCTGTCTGCCTACAAATGTAAATCCTCTCCCTAATTCTAATAGGAACTTCTGCAAATTATCTATAATTCGATTTTCCAATTCCGTTTCAGAATAAGTAACCATTTCCGGAAGTCCTGTAAACTCTAAAATATACGGATCTTTGAATATATCTTCTGGCTTTTCAAGCATTTGTCCTTCTGTTGCAAGACGCATTACTTCTTCCTTATTTCTGCTCAATGACAAACGTTCATATAGCGAACTACCATACTGACGTGCCAATTCATCTTTACTCCAGCCATTTCTATATGCTTCTATTTCGTAAAAATGACGTTCTTCAATCTTACTTATTCTCATTAAAATAAGATAATGAGACCAACTCAAATAAAATTTTCTTCCTTCTTTTGTAGTCGGCAAGTTTTCAGATTGGGGAAACACCGTTTCCCCAATTGAATCTTTAGAATATACCAGATAAAATTTTCTCATCAATTTTAAATTATCATACGAGTAACCTCGCCCAAATTTTTGCGTTAACCTCTTTGATAATTCTTTTAATATGTACTTTCCATATGCTGCACGTTCTTTTCCATCCTGTTCCTCTTCAATAATCATTCGCCCTGCTTCATAATATGAGTATACCATCGTCATATTTACTGCAACTGATAATTTTTTTTTTGCATTTTGGAATAACTCTATTACTTTATTATAAAAATTTTCCTTTTGAATGTTATCCATCTATTCACATCCTTTCATTTTTCTTACTCTAATCTTCGCAAAACTCTATAATCTCTTCCTCTGACATCGGACAATAATCATTCCATCCGAAAAATCCATACTATTCGGTACTAAAGCACCAAATAGCACTCGTTTTCCCCCTGACATTCCAGCTCACGAATTATTCCACCGCGATCTCCGGGAAGGACTCCTTAAACTCACCGTAAAGCTGCACGGCAAGGTTTTTATTGTTCACTATGATAAGCAGGCGTATTCTGATACTAATTCAAAGTGATCCACATTTTCTCCTTATCAGTATAGGCATATTTTGCTCACACTTATTCCCTGCCGTTATTATATCAAAATATAAAATAAAAGTACAGAGCAAAATCGAATGTTTGTTCTGTACTGTGCTATACTTTTTCACTATAACTTCTATTACATATTTACAACTCCTTTTTCAAATTCTGCCTCTGAACCAACAAAATGATCTGGTTCATACTCTCCATACGTTGTTTTCCATGCAACACAGCCGACCTAATCAATCTGTTTCGCTATCAAGTAACACATGTTCTAACGTCTCCTTAAAATCTTTTCTGATAAGATCTTAGCTCCCCAATATTTCTATATACATTTTCTCTTTTTCGTTGTTATAACAACATACTTTCCTTGTTCCATGCGCTATAATCCTCCCATAACTTGAAACACTATTCGAAATTTTTATCTTCGAACCTTATTGAAACCACAGGAGGATTATCAAAATGGAACAAAATATGTTTTGCTATCAATGTCAGGAAACAGCCGGGTGTACCGGATGCACAAAAATGGGCGTATGTGGAAAAACACCACACGTAGCCGCTCTGCAGGATCTGCTTGTCTGGGTGACGAAAGGATTATCTGCAGTGACAACGCAGATGCGCCGGGAAGATTTAAACGTGACCGGTGAAATCAATCAGCTGATTACCAAAAATCTCTTCACAACGATTACAAATGCCAATTTTGATCCCGAAATGATCACTTCCCAGATTGAAAAGACACTTCAGATCAAAAAAGTGCTTCTTTTACAACTGAAAAATCCGGAAAAATTGCCGGAGGCTGCCCGATGGTCTGCAGCCCCTTCTGAATTTGCAGCCAAAGCTGCCACTGTAGGAGTTTTATCAGCAAAGGATGAAGATATCCGTTCATTGCGTGAACTGATCACTTACGGACTGAAAGGATTATCTGCATACTCCAGACATGCCAATGTTCTTTTAAAAGAAGATAAAGAACTGGATACCTTCCTCCAACGCGCTCTCGCAGCAACGCTGGATGATACCCTGACCGTGGAAGATCTGGTGAATCTGACACTTGAAACCGGTAAATACGGTGTTTCCGGAATGGCACTTTTAGATCAGGCAAATACAGAAGCCTATGGAAATCCGGAAATAACAAAAGTCAATATTGGAGTCGGTAAAAATCCGGGGATTCTGATTTCCGGTCATGATCTGAAAGATCTGGAAATGCTTCTTGAGCAAACCGAAGGAACCGGAATTGATGTCTATACACATTCTGAGATGCTTCCGGCACACTACTATCCTGCATTCAAAAAATATTCTCACTTCAGAGGAAACTATGGAAATGCATGGTGGAAACAAAAAGAAGAGTTCGAGTCTTTCCACGGACCGATCCTGATGACAACCAACTGTATCGTTCCTCCAAAGGACACTTACAAAGACCGCCTGTACACTACCGGTGCGGCTGGATTTCCCGGCTGTCAGCATATTGACGACATACCTGAAAAAAACAAAGATTTCTCCAAGCTGATCGAACAGGCAAAACACTGCGCACCGCCTTTGGAAATTGAACGTGGTGAAATTATCGGTGGATTTGCCCATGCACAGGTTTTCGCTCTTGCAGATCAGGTTGTTTCTGCTGTCAAATCCGGGGCGATCCGGAAATTTGTTGTGATGGCAGGCTGTGACGGGCGTGCAAAAAGCCGCAGCTACTACACGGATTTTGCGAAAGCGCTCCCAAAAGACACTGTCATTTTAACGGCAGGCTGTGCCAAATATAAGTATAACAAACTGAATCTGGGTGATATTAACGGAATTCCACGTGTTCTGGATGCAGGACAGTGCAATGACTCCTACTCCCTCGCAGTAATCGCTCTGAAACTGAAAGAAATTTTTGAATTAAATGACATCAATGAGCTGCCGATTATTTACAATATCGCGTGGTATGAACAAAAAGCTGTGATCGTCCTGCTTGCCTTACTTTCCCTCGGAGTGAAAAATATTCATCTGGGACCTACACTTCCGGCATTTTTAAGTCCTAATGTAACGAAGCTTTTGATCGAAAATTTCCAGATTTCAGGAATTGATACAGTTGAACACGATATGCGCCTTTTCTTCGGTGAATAATCTGTCTCTCTGACCGTCAGAGAATGCACAAAAAGTGCAGAGCTCTTTTTCGCTCTGCACTTTTTCTTATCTTTTTATTCTGTTTCTTACAATTTTAACTCCTGGTACTGTACATGCTCTTCCAGTGCCTGTGTCATCTCCGCCATACGGCTCACATCCCCGATCAGGATCACGCCACAAAGACGGTTGTTCAGGAAATAGTATTTCTGATACTGTTTTTTGCCCATATCCTTCAATTCAATCGTCTTGTATACCAGATTTGGATTTTTTCCGTTGTCTCCTGCTGCAAACAATGCGGTTCTCATTCCGTGGAAGCTCAGTGCCGCCGGAACTGTCTCATATTCCATCTCTTCTCCTGCCGCATTCGCTCCTGCCACTTTTCCCTGTTCAGATGCTTCCGGCCAGATTGCATAGTTGAGACCGTCATACTGTGCACAGTCACCACATGCATAAATATCCGGCACATTCGTCTCCATTTTAGAATTGACGATCACCGCACGGTCCACTTCGATTCCGGCCGTCTTAGCCAGCACCGTATTTGCACGGACTCCTGCAGATACAATCACCAGCTCTGCCGGGAAAGTTCTTCCATCTGCCAAAGTCACTCCTGTCACATTGTCTTCACCGTCAATAGAAGCAATGCTGACACCTGTGTAAATCTGCACGCCCTGCTGTTCGCTGATGTGCTTGAGCATCTCACCTGCCGCGTCGTCAAGCTGACGTCCCATCAACTGACAAGCCGCTTCCAGAACCGTCACCTGACAGCCGGCCTTCTTCAATTCCCAGGCAGCCTCCAGTCCCAGAACTCCGCCTCCGATTACAACAACATGCTCCACATCCGGCAGCATTGCCGCTACCTTTTTCGTATCATCCAAACGGCGGATTGCGATCACACCTTTTTTTTCCGCTCCTGCGATTGGTGGAATGAAACACTCAGATCCCAATGCGTAGATCAGCTTTGTATAAACAAACTTTAAACCGCCTTCCAGTTCGATTTCTTTTGTTTCCGGATGGATCGCAACCACCTCCATATCCAGAACCTGCTGGATATTCTGCTCCTCATACCAGCCTGCATTCTGCACCGCGATCTGCTCCTCATCCAAATCTGCCATGATCGACTTTGTCAGCATCGGTCGGTTATACGTGCGGTAAGGCTCATTGGAGATCATCAGAATGGAAGCTGTTTTATTTCTCTTTCTGATCTCAGCCGCAGCATTCCAGCCTGCAGTTCCGTTTCCAAGGATCACATAGAAATCCTTTGTATCATTGGAAAACTCACTTTCCTGTGCGTCCACCGGAACAAAATTCTCTTTTCCGACGCCGCAGACCGGACACACTTCCAGTGAAGAATCAAAGATTTCTCCACAGACCAGACATTTTACAAGCTGACGTGCACCGCTTTTTTCTGCTCTTTTATTTTCTTTATTCTGAAGGATACATCCGAAATTATATCCATAGTCAAATGCGTCGATCAGATTGTCCTCGCCCGGTTTAAACCGCACACGAAATCCGTCTGCTACTCTCATCCGCAGCTGTTTCAATCGTTCGATTATATGAGGAACACCTTCCCCGCTCCATCCATAACTGCCGAATGCACTGGCCAGTTTTCCGCCATGTGTCCCTGCAAAGATAGAAGTCGTCAGATCCCAGATTGGCTTAAGTGCCTCTCCCACAATGGTAGGTGTTCCAAACAGGATTCCGTCTGCAAAACCGAGTTCTTCCAGCACTTTTGCCTGATCTGCCTCTACCATATCATAGCAGCGCACATCTATATCTCCGCTGGCCTTTATTCCTTCTGCGATCTTCTGCGCAAGCTGGGCAGTATATCCATAAGCACTTACATACGGAATGATCACTGTTTTCTTCGGATTTGGATTCACGACAGTACACCACTCTTCATAAGTATCCAACATCCACGAAATCTTGTCATCGATCACCGGTCCATGTCCGGTACAGATCATACTCAGATCCAACTCCCGCACTCTTGCCAGTGCTTTAGACATAAACGGCTTAAACGGTCCGATAATATTGTCAAAATAATATTTTGTGGCACGCACATAATCGTCCCACTGTGTCACCTTGCTTAACAAAATATCATGGAATCCATAATGAGAACCAAAAGAATCGCAGGTCACTAAAATCTGCTCTTCTTCTATATAAGTGTACATCGTATCCGGCCAGTGCAGATTCGGCACGCTCAAAAACCGCAGCGTCTTATTGCCTATCTTCATGGTCTCATTGTCTTTCACCGGAATCGCCGTAAATTCTCCGTTTACAATCTCCTTTAAAAATCCGATGGCACATCCTGTAGCAATAATCTTAAGTCCCGGGTTCAGTTCCAAAAGTCGCTCTACACTTCCTGCATGATCCGGTTCAGTGTGGTTGACTACCAGATAATCGATCTTTCTGATATCCGTAATCTCACTTAATTTTTCCAGATATTCGTCAAAAAACTTTGCTTTTGCCGTCTCAAACAGAACCGTCTTATCCCCTGCTTTTAAAATATAAGAATTATAAGTTGTTCCAAACTCTGTATACATAATAATGTCAAATACACGAAGCTGGTCATCTACAATTCCAGTCCAGTAAAATTCCTCTCTTAACTGTAATGTCTCCATTGTCATTTCCTCCTTCTTCGAAATTCTTTACATACACATTCTATAAATATTCACAACATCTTCTGCTTTCAGCGGAACATATGCCTCTGACAGTCCGCCAAAGATCACTGCATGTTCTGCCATTTCTGTAAAATGTTCTTCTGTAATCCCTACCTCAGACAAGGTCATCGGGATTTCCAGGCTTTTTAAGAATTCCTCTGTCGCATCAATTCCTGCGTTTGCAGTTTCAAAAAGATCCGCTTTTTCTGCGATTCCCCATACATTTTTTGCATATTCTGCAAACTTTTCTACCGTATGTTCATTCAGAATATATCGCATCCAGCGCGGAGTCAGGATCGCGAGCCCCACTCCATGTGTGATATCATAATAAGCACTCAGCTCATGTTCCATCGGATGACAGCTCCATGCACAGTCTTTTCCTGTGGAACAGATTCCGTTGATCGCCAGCGAAGACGTCCACATCAACTCTGCACGTGCTTCATAATTTTCCGGCTCACGCACTGCGATCGGCGCATACTGGATCACAGTTTTTAAAAGCCCTTCACTGATTCGATCCGGAACCGCTGCCCTTCTGGTATCAAAATACACCTCCAGAATATGTGACATAATATCTGCACTGCCTGCTGCCGTCTGGCTTGCAGGTACCGTAAATGTATTCTCCGGATTCAGAACAGATGCCTTCGGCAGCAACAGCGGATTTCCAAAGCCCAGTTTTTCTTTCGTCTTCAGATTGGTGATCACTCCGCCATTATCCATCTCACTTCCTGTTGCAGAAAGCGTCAGCACTGTACAGATTGGAAGTGCTTTTTCAATCCAATCCGGATGTAAGATCAGATCCCACGCATCTCCCTCATAATATGCAGCAGCCGCAATGGCTTTGGAACAGTCGATCGTACTGCCGCCTCCTACTGCAAGAATCACATCGATATCCTCTTCCTTGCAGATTTCCGCACCCGCATAGACACTCTCAATCCTCGGATTCGGCTCGATCCCGCCAAGTTCAAATATCTCAAACTCATGAAGCAGGTTTTTAATCCTGTCATAAAGTCCTGTCCGTT
>OAVK01000258.1_pt1 | contig 34319 bp, 31 predicted proteins | sample 1495301 | NCBI WGS metagenome assembly OAVK01 (sample SAMEA2580094, study PRJEB22360) | human gut metagenome | biome: human gut; feature: human-associated habitat; material: faeces | place: Denmark | collected 2008/2010
TGTAGCGCCGCTTTGTGTCGGCGCGTGTTGCCCCGCCGCCCCTGCCGTTGTGGCAGGCGGCGCTGGGCATCAGTTTTGGCGTGGTGATTGGCAAAGAGATCTTTGGCGGCACCGGCCGTAACTTCCTCAACCCGGCGCTGGCCGGGCGCGCATTCCTGTTCTTTGCCTATCCGGCGCAAATTTCCGGCGATCTGGTGTGGACGGCGGCGGACGGTTTCTCCGGCGCAACGCCGCTTTCTCAGTGGGCGAGCCGCGGCGGTGAAGCGCTGGTGAATGTCACCAGCGGCCAACCGGTAAGCTGGATGGATGCGTTCCTCGGCAATATTCCGGGATCCATCGGCGAGGTCTCGACGCTGATGATTCTGATTGGCGGCGCCATCATCATTTTCGGTCGCGTCGCCTCCTGGCGCATTGTCGCCGGGGTGATGATTGGCATGATTGCCACGGCAACGTTGTTTAACGTTATTGGCTCTGATACCAACCCGATGTTCGCCATGCCGTGGTACTGGCATCTGGTGCTCGGCGGCTTTGCCTTCGGCATGATGTTTATGGCGACTGACCCGGTGTCGGCGTCGTTCACCGACAAAGGAAAGTGGGCATACGGTGCGCTGATTGGCGCGATGTGCGTACTGATCCGCGTGGTGAACCCGGCCTATCCGGAAGGGATGATGCTGGCCATTCTGTTTGCCAACCTCTTTGCGCCACTGTTCGATTACCTGGTGGTGCAGGCCAATATCAAGCGGAGGAAGTCGCGTGGCTGAGAAAAAAAGTAACGATAGCATCGGCAAAACGCTGCTGGTGGTGCTGGTGCTTTGCCTGGTCTGCTCGGTCATTGTTGCCGGTTCTGCGGTGGGGCTGAAGCCGCGCCAGCAGGAGCAAAAAGCGCTCGATAAACAGCGTAACATTCTCTCCGTCGCCGGGCTGATGCAGCCGGACATGAAGCAGGAGGAGATTGCCTCGGTGTTTGCCGAGCGTATCACTCCGCGGCTGCTGGATTTGAAAAGCGGCGCACTGCTGGAAAAAGATCCGGACTCCTTCAATCAGGGGCTGGCGCTGAAAGATCCTGAGCAAAGTACCGTGCTGGAGGCCAGCCAGGATCCGGCGGGCATCAAGCGTCGTACTAACGTGGTGGAAATCTACCTTGTGAAAGACGAGCAGAAAAAGGTTCAGGAAGTGGTGCTGCCGATTTACGGCAACGGCCTGTGGTCGATGATGTACGCCTTTGTGGCGCTTGATACCGATGGCCGTACCGTGAAAGGCATCACCTATTACGATCAGGGCGAAACGCCGGGCCTCGGCGGCGAAGTGGAAAACCCCGCCTGGCGTCAACAGTTCATCGGTAAAAAAGTGCTCGACGACAGCGGCATGCCTGCGCTGAAAGTGGTGAAAGGCGGCGCACGTCAGGGGGATGACTATGCGGTTGACGGCCTTTCCGGCGCAACGCTCACCTCCAACGGCGTGCAGCACAGTTTTGATTTCTGGATGGGGGAGCAGGGCTTTGGTCCGTTCCTCAAGCAGATTCGTGAAGGAGGCCTGAACAATGGCTGAGCTCGATGAGATGAAAGAAGTAAAACGGGTGCTGGTCGGGCCGTTGATCAGCAACAACCCCATTGCCTTGCAGGTGCTGGGCGTCTGTTCGGCGCTGGCGGTGACCACCAAACTGGAAACCGCATTCGTCATGACGATCGCGGTAACGCTGGTGACGGCGTTTTCCAGCATGTTTATCTCGATGATCCGCCACCATATTCCCAACAGCGTGCGCATTATCGTGCAGATGGCGATCATCGCCTCGCTGGTGATCGTGGTCGATCAGCTGCTGCGCGCCTACGCCTATGAAGTCTCCAAACAGCTGTCGGTGTTTGTCGGGCTTATCATCACCAACTGTATTGTGATGGGGCGTGCGGAAGCGTATGCCATGAAGTCGCCGCCGCTGGCGAGCTTTATGGACGGTATTGGTAACGGTCTGGGATACGGTGCCATTCTGATGATTGTCGGTTTCCTGCGTGAGCTTATCGGCAGCGGTAAACTGTTTGGCGTCACCGTGCTGCAAACCGTGCAGAACGGCGGCTGGTATCAGCCGAACGGCCTGTTCCTGCTCGCGCCGAGCGCGTTTTTCATCATCGGTCTGCTGATCTGGGCGCTGCGCAGCTGGAAACCGGAACAGCAGGAGAAGGAGTAACCGATTATGGCTCATTACCTCAGTCTTTTTGTCCGCGCGGTGTTTGTTGAAAACATGGCGCTGGCCTTCTTCCTCGGCATGTGTACGTTTCTTGCTGTGTCGAAGAAAGTCTCCACGGCGTTCGGTCTTGGCGTGGCGGTGACGGTGGTGCTCGGCATTTCCGTGCCGGTGAACAACCTGATTTACAACCTCGTACTGCGTGACGGTGCGCTGGTGGACGGTGTCGATCTGAGCTTCCTCAACTTCATCACCTTTATCGGGGTGATCGCCGCGCTGGTGCAGATTCTGGAGATGATCCTCGATAAGTATTTCCCGTCGCTGTACAACGCGCTGGGGATCTTCCTGCCGCTGATTGCCGTGAATTGCGCCATTTTTGGCGGCGTCTCCTTTATGGTGCAGCGCGACTATAACTTCCCGGAATCCATCGTGTATGGCTTCGGCTCCGGCATCGGCTGGATGCTGGCGATAGTGGCGATGGCGGGCATCCGCGAAAAAATGAAATACGCAAATGTGCCCGCGGGTCTGCGCGGGTTAGGGATCACCTTTATTACCACAGGTCTGATGGCGCTGGGCTTTATGTCATTCTCCGGTGTGCAGCTATAAGGGCGGAAAGTATGGAAATTATTCTTGGCGTCGTGATGTTCACGCTGATCGTGCTGGTGCTGTCGGGGCTGATCCTGGCGGCGCGCTCGAAGCTGGTCAACGCCGGTGATGTGGTTATTGAAATCAATAATGAAGCGGATAAACAGATTCGCACGCCGGCGGGCGATAAGCTGCTCAATACGCTGTCCAGCAACGGGATCTTTATCTCTTCTGCCTGCGGAGGCGGCGGTTCCTGCGGCCAGTGCCGGGTGACGGTCAAGGAGGGGGGCGGAGATATCCTGCCTACCGAACTTTCCCATATCACCAAACGCGAGGCGAAAGAGGGCTGCCGTCTGGCCTGCCAGGTTGCCGTGAAGCAAAACATGAAGATCGCGCTGCCGGAAGAGATTTTTGGCGTCAAAAAATGGGAGTGTGAAGTTATCTCTAATGATAACAAAGCGACTTTCATTAAAGAGCTGAAGCTGGCCATCCCGGAAGGCGAAAGCGTGCCGTTCCGCGCGGGCGGCTATATTCAGATTGAATGTCCGTCGCATAAAGTGGCATATGCCGATTTTGACGTGCCGGACGAGTACCGCGCGGACTGGGATAAATTTAATCTGTTCCGCTATGTTTCCGACGTTAAAGAGCCGACGCTGCGCGCCTACTCGATGGCGAACTATCCGGATGAGAAGGGCATCATTATGCTCAATGTGCGTATCGCGACGCCGCCGCCGAAAGTGCCGGACGCGCCGCCGGGGATCATGTCTTCGTATATCTGGTCGCTGAAAGCCGGTGATAAGGTGACGATTTCCGGGCCGTTTGGTGAGTTCTTCGCTAAAGAGACGGATGCAGAGATGGTCTTTATTGGCGGTGGCGCCGGCATGGCGCCAATGCGTTCGCATATTTTCGACCAGCTTAAACGGTTGCACAGCAAGCGCAAAATCAGCTTCTGGTACGGCGCGCGTTCGCTGCGTGAAATGTTCTATGACGATGAGTTTGAGCAGCTGGCGCGTGAAAATCCGAACTTTACCTTCCACGTGGCGCTTTCCGATCCGCTGCCGGAAGATAACTGGAACGGCCACACCGGCTTTATTCACAATGTGCTGTATGAAAACTACCTGCGCGATCATCCGGCGCCGGAGGACTGCGAGTTTTATATGTGTGGGCCGCCGGTGATGAATGCCGCAGTGATCAAGATGCTAAAAGATCTTGGCGTTGAGGATGACAACATCATGCTGGATGACTTTGGAGGTTAATGATGTTGACGGTGTTTGTGGCAACCTTCGTCATTTTCGCGCTGGTGATTCTGGGGATGTCTTTAGGATATCTGATAAAGCGCAAAAGTCTCCAGGGCAGCTGCGGCGGTATCTCATCGCTGGGGCTTGAGAAGGTCTGCGACTGCCCGGAGCCGTGCGATGCGCGTAAAAAGCGCATCGCGCGCGAAGCGCAGCGCCAGCAAAATCGGATCCTCTGATCTCTCCCTAGGCCCGGCAAGCTTGCGCCGCCGGGCATTATGGCCTGATGGCGCAAGCTTATCAGGCCTATAAACCCTACTTCTCATTCTTTGTATTATTACTGTATACTTAACCAGTGATCGTTGAGGGCTGAGTATGCGCAAAATTATCCATGTCGATATGGACTGCTTTTTTGCCGCCGTGGAAATGCGGGATAATCCAGCCCTGCGTGATATTCCCATTGCCATTGGCGGTAGCCGGGTACAGCGGGGGGTGATCAGCACGGCCAACTATCCGGCGCGCCAATTTGGCGTACGCAGCGCGATGCCGACCGCGATGGCCTTCAAGCTTTGCCCGCATTTAACCCTGTTACCCGGCCGCTTTGATGCCTATAAAGAGGCCTCGTCCCATATCCGGGAAATCTTCTCTCGCTACACGTCGTTGATTGAACCGCTGTCGTTGGATGAGGCGTATCTCGACGTCAGCGATAGCGTTCACTGCCAGGGCTCTGCCACGCTGATCGCGGAAGAGATTCGCCAGACCATTTTTCACGAGCTTCAACTGACCGCCTCCGCCGGTATCGCGCCGGTAAAATTTCTGGCGAAAATTGCTTCCGATATGAATAAACCCAACGGTCAGTTTGTGATTGCGCCGCATCAGGTCGCGGAGTTTGTCCGCACCCTGCCGCTGGCGAAGATCCCCGGCGTGGGGAAAGTCTCAGCCGCAAAGCTGGAAGGCATGGGGCTACGTACCTGCGAAGATGTGCAGAAAAGCGACCTGGCGATGCTGCTCCGCCGTTTTGGTAAGTTTGGTCGTATCCTGTGGGAGCGTAGCCAGGGAATCGATGAGCGGGAGATCAACAACACCCGACAGCGTAAATCGGTGGGCGTTGAACGTACGCTGGTGGAGGATATCCACGAGTGGTCTGCCTGTGAGAGCATCATTGAGAACCTCTATCAGGAGCTGGAACGGCGGGTGCTGAAGGTCAAGCCGGACCTTCTGATTGCTCGTCAGGGGGTAAAGCTGAAATTCAATGATTTCCAGCTGACCACTCAGGAACATGTCTGGCCGCGTCTGAATAAAGAGGATTTGCTTTCCACTGCCTATAAAGCCTGGCACGAGCGGCGGGGCGGTCGCGGAGTGCGGCTGGTCGGGCTGCATGTAACGCTGCTTGATCCTCAACTGGAGCGGCAGCTGGTACTGGGGTTATAACGATGCTGAAGATCAGACCTTATCGCGACGATGATTTTACTGCGCTGGGCGCCATTTTTCTGCGCGCGGTACAAGAGACCGCCAGCCATGATTATTCCCCCCGCCAGATAGCCGCCTGGGCGCAGATAGACGAGGCCCGCTGGCGACAAAAAATGAGGGATTCTCGGGTGTGGGTCGCGGTCATTGACCCGCTTCCAGTAGGGTTTATCAGCGCCGTGGACCGCTATATCGATCTCCTGTTTGTGGCGCCGGAGTATGGCCGTCGAGGCATTGCCAGCGCGCTGCTCCAGGAACTGTTTGCGCAGATACCGCACGGTTCCCTGACGGTCGACGCGAGCATTACGGCAAAACCGTTTTTTGCACGGCATGGTTTCAGGGGCGAGGAAGAACAGCAGGTGGCGGTGCGCGGCGAGACGTTTATTAATTATCGGATGGAGAAGATGAGACGGCCCGGATAAGGCGCCACGCGCCGTTATCCGGACCGTTTATTGCCGTAACTTACTTCGCCGGAATCGCTTTCAGCAGTTCCGTCAGCAGCGTCCAGTATTGACCCACGCTTTCGATATGCACCTGCTCATCCGGAGAGTGCGGGCCGGTAATGGTTGGCCCGATGGAGACCATATCCATATTCGGGTACGGTTTTTTGAACAGACCGCATTCCAGGCCGGCGTGAATAATCTGGATGTTCGGCGTCTTGTTGAACAGACGCTGATAGGTTTCACGCACCAGATGCATCACCGGCGAGTTCGCGTCCGGCTGCCAGCCCGGGTATGCGCCTTTGGCTTCGGTTTTCGCGCCCGCCAGTTTACCCAGCGAATCCAGCATGCTGACTACGTAATCTTTGCCGCTGTCGATCAACGAACGAATCAGACAGTGGATCTGGACATTGTCATCGGTCATGGTCACGACGCCGACGTTCAAAGAGGTCTCTACAACGCCTTTTGCCACGTCGGAGTTACGAATCACACCGTTTGGCGTGGCGTTAAGCAGACGCACAAAGCCGTCACGGGATTGCGCCGTCAGGGCCGCTTTGTCATTGGCGGCGGCATCCAGCAGCAGCACCAGGTTCTTCTCTTTTGCCGCCAGTTCGTTTTTCAGGATGTCCTGATAGGTGGCGACCTGCGCTTTCAGAGCATCGACCTTGTCGGCCGCGACGGCGACGGTGGCGAACGCTTCACGCGGAATGGCGTTACGCAAGGTGCCGCCGTTGAAATCCACCAGACGCAGGTCCAGCTCTTGCGCATGACCTGCGAGGAAGCGGGCCAGCAGCTTGTTGGCATTCCCCAGGCCGACGTGAATTTCGCCGCCGGAGTGACCGCCTTTCAGCCCTTTTAAGGTCAGCTTAAAGCTCTGGAAACCTGCCGGAACCGCTTCGCGGGTTAAGGCCAGGTTTGAGGTAAAGTCGATACCGCCGGCGCAACCCATATAGATTTCGCCCTCTTCTTCGGAGTCGGTATTGATCAGAATATCGGCCTGCAGCCAGTTAGCCTGAAGACCAAATGCGCCGTCCATGCCGGCTTCTTCGGTCATGGTCAGCAGCACTTCCAGCGGGCCATGTACGACGTTGTCATCAGCCAGCACTGCCAGCGCAGAAGCCATACCGATGCCGTTATCCGCGCCCAGGGTGGTGCCGCGCGCTTTGACCCACTCGCCATCGATATACGGCTGAATCGGATCTTTGGTGAAGTCATGAACGGTGTCGTTGTTTTTCTGCGGCACCATATCAAGGTGCGCCTGCAGAACAACCGGTTTACGGTTTTCCATACCGGCCGTGGCGGCCTTACGAATCAGAATGTTGCCAACCTGATCGCGTTCTGCGTGTAAGCCTTTTTCTTTTGCCCAGCCCATGATGTGTTCAGCGAGTTGTTCTTCGTGATAGGACGGATGGGGAATGGAGCAGATTTTGGCAAAAATATCCCATAGCGGCTGCGGGGATAATTGAGACAGTTCAGACACGATGAGTCTCCTTACGATCGCCTGCAAAAGTCTTTTACAGGTCGAGGGTTAGCAATAAAAAATACAACAGGCGCAGGCTTGCGCGGTGGGGTTGAGAATACCACTTTCCACGCCGACTGGTAGTGTAAACAACGCAAAAAGCGCTGGGATGGCCGCTTAACACTGGTTTTTAGTGCGTCAGATCTCTATAATCTCGCGCAACCATTTTCCCCCTCGAACATCATTTAAGCCGTATAACACAGGCTGGGACACTTCACATGAGCGAAAAATACGTCGTCACCTGGGACATGTTGCAGATTCACGCCCGCAAACTGGCCAATCGTCTGATGCCTTCTGAACAATGGAAAGGCATTATTGCCGTAAGCCGCGGTGGTCTGGTACCGGGTGCATTACTGGCGCGTGAACTGGGTATTCGTCATGTTGATACCGTTTGCATTTCCAGCTACGACCACGATAACCAGCGCGAGCTGACCGTCCTGAAACGCGCTGAAGGGGATGGTGAAGGTTTCATCGTGATCGATGACCTGGTCGATACCGGCGGTACCGCCGTCGCTATTCGCGAAATGTACCCAAAAGCACACTTCGTTACCATTTTTGCTAAACCGGCTGGTCGTCCGCTGGTTGATGATTATGTTGTTGATATTCCGCAGGATACCTGGATTGAACAACCGTGGGACATGGGCGTGGTGTTCGTACCGCCGATCTCAGGTCGTTAATTTACAAGGTGAGTGCTATTTACCACGCCCGGTTATGCCGGGCGTGGTTTTTTTTGCCCGTATGCAGGTTACAATAGTCCGGAGTGGCAACACGATGGAGGCTGCACATGTCACAAGCTAACCTTAGCGAAACACTGTTTAAACCTCGATTCAAACATCCAGAGACGTCTACGCTGGTGCGTCGGTTTGCGTCGGGTTCGCAACAGCCGATCCACTCTGCGCTTGACGGGAGCAATGTCGATCACTGGTATCGCTTGATTAACCGTCTGATGTGGATCTGGCGTGGCGTGGCGCCACAGGAGATCCTGGATGTGCAGGCGCGCATTGTGATGAGCGATGCTGAGCGTACGGATCCGGAGCTTTATGACACCGTGGTGGGCTATCGTGGTGGCAACTGGATTTTCGAATGGGCCAAACAGGCGATGATCTGGCAGCAAAAGGCCGGGCAGGAAGCCGATCCGCTGAGCAGCGGGCGCCACTGGCTGCATGCGTCCAATCTCTATAGCATTGCCGCCTATCCGCATATTAAAGGTGACGAGCTGGCGGAACAGGCGCAGGCGCTGGCTAATCGGGCCTATGAAGAGGCTGCGCTTCGCCTGCCGGGCGAGCTGCGCGAGCTGGAGTTTCCTGTGCCCGGCGGCGCGCCGGTGACCGGCTTTTTACATATGCCGAAAAGCGAAGGTCCGTTCCCGGTGGTTCTGATGTGCGGCGGGCTGGATGCGCTGCAGACGGACTACTACAGCCTGTATGAGAACTACTTTGCGCCGCTGGGGATCGCTATGCTGACGCTGGATATGCCTTCGATAGGCTTCTCGTCAAAATGGAAACTGACCCAGGATACCAGCCTGCTGCATCAGCATGCGTTGCGGCACCTGACGAATGTTCCGTGGGTCGATCATACCCGGGTCGCAGCGTTCGGTTTCCGTTTTGGGGCGAATGTCGCCGTCCGTCTGGGCTATCTGGAGCCGCAGCGCTTAAAAGCCGTGGCCTGCCTTGGCCCGGTGGTGCATAACCTGCTGGTGGATCCGCTGCACCAGGGCCGGGTTCCGGAAATGTATCTCGACGTTCTGGCATCGCGGCTGGGCATGCACGATGCGTCTGATGAAGCATTGCGCATCGAGCTGAACCGCTACTCATTAAAAACCCAGGGGCTTCTGGGCCGTCGCTGTCCGACGCCGATGCTTTCCGGCTTCTGGAAAAACGATCCGTTCAGCCCGGAAGAGGAATCGCGCTTAATTACCTCGTCATCCGCCGATGGCAAGCTGCTTGAGATTCCATTTAAGCCCGTTTATCACAATTTCGATCGCGCATTGCGCCAGATTGCCCGCTGGATCAATCATAGATTTAGTTAATATATTGCTAAATTTTATTGATTTGGTAAAACAGTTGCATCACTAAAGGAGATCGCAATGACGTTACCGAGTGGACACCTCAAGAGTAAGCTGATTAAGAAATTCACGGCTCTTGGCCCTTATATTCGCGAAGAGCAGTGTGAAGACAATCGCTTCTTTTTCGATTGCCTGGCAGTTTGCGTCAATGTAAAACCCGCCCCGGAAAAACGAGAGTTCTGGGGATGGTGGATGGAGATGGAAGCACAGACATCACGCTTCACTTACAGCTATCAGTTTGGCCTGTTCGATAAAGAAGGGGTCTGGCGACCGGTGGCTATCGACGATCCGGAAGTCAGCGAGAAACTTGAGAAAACGCTGCGTGATTTCCACGACCGGGCTAAGGCATTGCTGGCGACATTCAGTCTGAAGCTGGAACCCGCCGATGACTTTAGCGAGCCGCTCAGACTGCGGGCCTGATGTCCCACGTCTGTCAGATTCAGTCTAAAAAAATCCACGCCAGAGCGCGTGGATTTTTTTATTCCTTTACCCACCCTCAAACTGCCTGATTTTTATTAATTGCTCGTATCATTGAGTCATGTCGGACTTATTTCCATAAACATCATGGTGGGATTGTTCTTAGAGGCGCGCTGTCCCGAGAAAATGTGCTCCGCGAGAATGCCTGAACAGGCTATCCGTGTTACCGTCACCACATGGATCTGTAAACTAAAGATATTTATGAAAATTATATTACTAATGAGTCTGGTAAGCCTGTTTCTTTCTCCGGCATTTGCGGGTACTGCAGTGAAATTGTCCTGCTCGTTACGCAAAAGCGTGACGATCTCAAAATTCCATTACAAGCTGTCGACGATGAAATGGGGCGATCACTTCCAGGTTGCTTCCGGAATCAGACAGGCGCAAACCACAGGCAATGTCCCGTTTCGCGTGACGCGTTTTCAAAATGGCGATGATTTGGTCTTTTTCCCGGACAGCGAGGCCTATTATTTCTTCTATTCCGGGATGGCGACACCTGACCGCTGTATTGTACAGGAGACCTATTCCTACCCGGTTGTTGAGCTACCGCGCTATAAGAAAAGCGAGTAACCGGCGGCGCAAACGGAGCCCGAAGGGTTACCCCATCGGGACTCCGTTGCCCGGAACGGACGTGGATTAAAGGCCAATACACATGTATTTGATTTCTAAATAGTCTTCAATACCATACTTCGAGCCCTCGCGACCCAGACCGGAAGCCTTCACGCCGCCAAACGGGGCGACTTCGTTGGAAATCAGCCCGGTGTTGATGCCCACAATCCCATACTCCAGCGCTTCGCCGACGCGGAAAACGCGGCTTAAATCACGGGCATAGAAGTAGGCGGCGAGACCAAATTCGGTATCGTTGGCCTGGCGGATGACATCCGCTTCATCTGTGAAGCGGAACAGGGGAGCCAACGGGCCGAACGTCTCTTCTTTCGCCACTTTGGCGCCGTCGGGAACATCGACCAGAATAGTCGGCTGAAAGAAGTTGCCGCCGAGGGAAGACACCTTCCCGCCGGTGATGACCCGGGCGCCTTTTCCGACGGCATCGGCAATATGCTCTTGCACTTTGGCAATCGCTTTCTCATCAATCAACGGTCCGGTTGTGACGCCCGGCTGTAGGCCATCGCCGAGGTGCAGCTGCTCCACCGCCTGCTGCAGTTTTTCGGCAAAGCGCGCATACACCCCGTCCTGCACGTACAGGCGATTGGCGCAGACGCAGGTCTGCCCGGCGTTACGAAACTTCGACGCCATGGCGCCTTCTACCGCTTTATCCAGATCGGCATCATCAAACACGATAAACGGCGCGTTACCGCCTAGCTCAAGCGAAACTTTTTTGATGTCCTGAGCACACTGTGCCATCAGCTGGCGGCCGATTTCCGTGGAGCCGGTAAACGACAGCTTACGCACCAGCGGGTTGCCGGTCAGTTCATTACCCACCGCGCTGGCGGAACCGGTCACCACGTTAAATACGCCGTCAGGGATCCCGGCGCGTCTGGCCAGTTCGGCCAGCGCCAGCGCGGAAAAAGGGGTCTGGCTGGCGGGTTTGAGAACCATTGTGCAGCCGGCCGCTAACGCCGGGCCGGCTTTACGGGTGATCATCGCCGCCGGGAAATTCCACGGTGTGATCGCGGCGGTAACGCCAATCGGCTGTTTAATCACGATCAGGCGCTTATCGGCCTGATGACCGGGAATGGTATCGCCATAAATGCGTTTTCCCTCTTCGGCAAACCATTCGATAAATGAAGCGGCGTAGCTTATCTCGCCTTTTGCCTCTGCCAGCGGTTTGCCCTGCTCCAGGGTCATCAGCCGGGCCAGATCGTCCTGGTTTGCCATCATCAGATCGAACCAGCGGCGCAGGATCGCGGCGCGCTCTTTCGCCGTGAGCTGTCGCCAGGCGGGAAGGGCGCGATGGGCGGCCTGGATCGCGTCGTGCGTCTCTTCTGCGCCCATTTTAGGTACTGAGCCCAGCACCTCTCCGTTCGCCGGGTTGGTCACCGTAATGACATCGCTGCTGAGGGCATCACGCCACTCACCATTGATAAATGCCTGCTGGCGGAACAAGGTTAGGTCATTCAGTTGCATGGTTATTTCCTGTCTCAGAACGTTAACGAGTGAATGGCGTACTCCAGCGTAGCGGAGAATCAAAAGCGGCGTTTGCGATGGCCTTCACGTTTAGCAACGGCTATGGTGCGAATCCGCGTTATGCCCGGTAAAGACTCTTTCGGCCCTCTTCTTGTACGCCAGCCAGGCACGCCTGTGTTTGTTTAGTGTAGTCGCCAGAGTCAGATGACAGCAGCGACTAAACAGTGACTAAACAGCGATGAGGGCGTTTTCACGATGTAAAACCTGAGCCTGAATTCGCGACGCCTGCCACAAAATTCACACATCATGCGCGATGACGGGGGGAAGCAACTTGCTTTTATCTGGCGAGGCGAATACGGTCTGTAACGTTACACTAAAACGTTACAGAAGAAATTTACCCTCCGGTTATGACTGAAGTCCCTGGCGATTTAGCGAGGCCCGAAGGTGCTACAGACACCTCAACGGTACGTGAAAGGATAACGATGATGAAAATGACACAGTTTTGTTCGGCCAGACGTATTTTAGCTTTTGCTTGTTTGAGCTCGGCCCTGATAGCGGGAAGTGCGGTGAGCACCTTAGCCCATGCGGCACTCAACTTCCGCGTTTACTCTTCTCTCCCCGCGGACGACTCCTCGGCGCACTACATCTGGTTCAGCCGTTTTCAGGAAAACATTAACAACAATGCGAAATTGAAAGAGCAAATTAAGCTCAACTATTTTGCCAACGGCATGTTGGGGAAAGAGGCCGATGCGACGCAGCAGGTTCGCATAGGCGCAATTAATATGATGATTTCCGGTACATCCATTTGGGCCACGCTGGTACCTGAAATGGGCGTCCTGGATCTGGGTTATTTATTTAAAGATTACAGTCAGGTAGGGAAAGCGCTGGATGGCAGCGCCGGGGAAAAACTCTCCGCCTTAATGATGGATAAAGCCAACGTGATGGTGCTCGGCTACGGCTTTAACTTAGGTGCGCGCAATATTTATACCAAAAAGGTGATTGAAAAGCCGGAGGATTTAAAAAACCTGAAAATTCGCGTGCTACCGGTGCCTAATTTTATCGCCACGTTAAACCATATGGGGGCGGTGGCGATCCCTATGCCGGGCGGTGAAGTCTATTCCAGCCTGCAAATGGGCGTTATTGACGGCGTAGAGCACGATGCCCCGACGATTTATGCGAGCAAATATTATGAAATCATCAAAAACGGCACCCTGACTCGCCACAGCTACAACCCGCTGATGATTGCGATGAATAAAAAGAGTTTCGAACAAATCCCGCCGGAACTGCGCGCGGACGTGCTGGCGGCGGCGAAAGAGGCGACGGACTATGAACGCATGCAAGCGGGTAAAAAAGAACAGGAAGCAATAAAGAACCTTGAAGCAAAAGGGGTGACGTTCCGCGAAACCGATCGCCAGTTCTTCTATCAGCAGGTGCAGCCCGTGTGGCAGTCGTTCCTCAAGCAGTATCCGGATATGAAGCCCATCGTTGATGAAATTACCGCGGCGGCAAAAGACCCGTCATGATCGGCGCCGCTTACCCGGCCGTGTCACGGCGGGGTTAAGCGGTGAGATTGGCAATCTTGTGGAGAAGATTCAACATGGCTGATATCTCTATTAAAGCAAAGGATGAGTGCTTCGTCCTTGCGCTATTGGGCAAGCTGAGCCGGTTTTTAACCACCTTAACCGCCTGGGCCGGAGCGCTGGTGCTGTTTATCAACGTGCTGGTGGTCTTCGCATCCGTTATCTGGCGCTATGCGCTGCACTCGCCCATTCATTGGGCCGAAGAGGTGGCCCGCGCGCTGATGATTGCGCTGGTGTTTTTCGGCGTGGCCACCTCGACGGCGAAAGGAGGCCATATTGGCGTCGATCTGTTCCTGCGTTTCCTGCCTGAACAGGTTCGGCCCTATGTCGTTCATGCCAGCCGCTGGATCCTGTTTCTGGTCTCGGTTGGGCTTGTCGTTTCCAGCTACGACCTGGTGCAGGCCGCGCGATTGCAAACCACGGAGACCGGTTTGCCGCAGACAATCTACGTCATTCCGGTGCTGATTGGTTCGCTGGTTATGATGGTGGCGGCGCTGGAGCTTGCCTTGCGGGAGCGCATTCGGGTTGTGCTGTTTAGCGGTCTTGGCATTGTGGTTCTGGCCGCCATTGGCTATATGAAACTCTCGCTGATGGCCGATCCCGCCAGCGCTGCAGCCGGGCTGATGCTGATTTGCTTTGTCCTCGGTATTCTCGCCGGCGTGCCGATTGCGTTTACCCTTGGTCTGTCGGCGATGGTGTTTTTTATCTGCGATCCGTCATTACCGTTTGTCTTTTTCTCCCAGCAGGTTGCGGCGGGGGTAGATCACTTCGTACTGTTGGCCATTCCGTTCTTCCTGCTGGCCGGTGCCGCGATGGAGATCAACGGGATGTCAACGCGGCTCGTTGAACTTATCGTGCGTGGCATGGGGCGCTTTCGCGGCGGCCTCAACATGACCACCGTACTGTCGATGGCCTTCTTTTCCGGGATCTCCGGCTCCAAGCTGGCAGATGTTGCGGCGGTTGGCGGCGTGCTGATGCCGGCGGTACGTCGGGCTAAACAGGATGGCGAAGAGGCCGCCGGGGTGTTCGCTGCCTCGGCCGTGATGGCCGAAACAATCCCACCTTGCGTGAATCTGATTGTTATGGGCTTTGTCGCGAACATCTCGATTGGCGCGCTGTTTATTGCTGGTCTGGTGCCCGCCGTCTGCCTGCTGGTACTGCTGATGATTGCCGCCAACCGGTTTGGCGGCAAAATCAACGTTAGCGAAGCGTATCCGGTATTACGGCCGCGCACGCAGCTCTACCTTGGCGCCGCCGTTGGGCTGGTGATGATTTTTATGATCGGCCGCGGCGTCATGATGGGGATCGCCACCTCGACAGAAATCTCCGCTTTTGCCGTGATTTACGCCATCGTCGTCGGTCGCCTTGCATTTCGTGAACTGACGTTCAAAGCAACGGTAAAAATGTTTATCGATATCGCCGCCATGTCCGGAGTGCTGCTGTTTATCGTCGCCTGCGCCACCAGCCTTTCTTATGCGCTCACGATACAGATGATCCCGCAGCAAATAGCGGAATTACTGGTCAGCATTGGGGTCGAGCGGGGAGCCTGGCTGTTTCTGCTATTAACCATCGTTATTCTGGTTATTTTTGGCGCCGTACTGGAAGGTGCTCCGGCGCTGATTATCTTTGCGCCGATACTGGTGCCGATCGCCGTTCAGCTAGGCTTCAGCCCGCTGCATTTCGGCATCATTATGATTATGGCAATGGGCTTTGGTCTCTTTTCACCGCCTATCGGACTTGGCCTTTATACCACTTGCGCCATTTGCGGCGTGGAGATGAAACACGTTATTCGGCCAATGGCAAAATATCTGGCGGTGGTCTTCGTCGGTATTATTATCGTGGCCATGGTCCCACCATTAACAACATGGTTGCCGGGGCTCGCTGGTTATTAATTGTGAATCCAGTAGTAAACCGCATTTCGTTATTTAAAGACGGTTAAAAGAGGCGTCCTGTCAATATCGACAGGGCGCAAGGTCAACATGTATCGCTCAGGTTCTGATATTTAACACGCCTGCAGGTGGGGATAACAACGTCCTGAATCTCTCGCTGGTAAATATTATGCGCTGATGGCGGATTTATTCTGAAGAAAGGAGTATGCAATGGGGTCATTAACGGGAAAGAAAGTATTTATTACTGGCGCTGAGCAAGGTATTGGTAAAGAGACCGCGAGAAAACTGATTGAGGCCGGATGTGATATCTATATTCACTATTTCAGCGGTGAAGAAGGCCCCAGAGAATTAATCGCTATTGCCCAACAGCGGGGAGGCAAGGCCGCCTGCGGCTATGCGGATTTGACCAGCGAGGCGGATGCGGCACGCTGCGTTGCCGAGGCGGCGGCGTTCTTAGGCGGGATCGATATTCTGGTGAATAACGTTGGGGGAATTATTGCCCGCAAATGGCTCGGTGAAATTGACCCGCAGTTCTGGCGTACCGTCATTGATGTCAATATGACGACCATGCTCAATGTGACTCAGTCGGCGCTGCCGTGGTTAAAAGAGGCGACTGACGGCGCGAGTATCGTGAATCTCGCCTCGTTAGCCGGACGCTCCGGCGGGCACTCCGGATCGCTGGTCTATTCGATGACTAAAGGCGCGGTGCTGACGTGGACCCGCTCCCTTGCCGCAGAGCTTGGCGAGTTTGGTATTCGGGTGAATGCCGTGGCGCCAGGGCTGATTCTGGGGACTCGTTTTCATAACCAGCATACCACTCAGGCCTCGGCCGATCGGACTATCGAAGATATTCCGCTGGGAAGAGCCGGTACGCCTGAAGATATCGCGCGCGCGATCTGCTTCCTGGCCTCGGAATACGATGGCTTTATCTCCGGGGCGACTCTGGATATTAACGGCGGTATTTATCGGGCATAAATCTCAGGGCGGGGTATATCCCGCCCATATTCAGAGAACGTCGTCATGATCAAATCAGAAATTATTCATCCAGACTTACTCCATGCGTTGGCCCAGTGTGGCCATAAAGCCAATATTCTTATCGCTGATGCTAATTATTCCTTTTTAACCAACTCGTCGCCGCGGGCGCGGATTATTTATCTGAATTTTTCCCCGGGTTTAATTAGCAGCGTGGTCATCCTGCAAAAAATGCTCGGCTACATCAATATTGAAAAAGCGTTGCTGATGTCCTGCCCGGATGATTTTGATAATACGATTGCGCGTGAATATCGCAGTCTGCTTGCTGAGTCGACCGGAGTGGAATATGTGGCCCGGGAGGACTTTTACGCGCAGGCGAAATCGTCGGATACCCTGTTGGTTGTCGCCTCCGGCGAAACCCGCCGCTTTGCCAATATTCTGCTCACCGTCGGCCCGACGCTACTGTGACGTGGGAGAAGGAGAACGTGTTTTTCTCCCGTCACAGGCACAAAAACAGCGGCGCGAGAGTCAGACCTCGGGCGCATCGCGTACCGACTGACGGCACACCAGGGAAGGGGTAAACAGAAATTCCTGCGGCGGGAGAGACGGGTTGTCCGTCCGTTCAATCAGGCGTTGTACCATGACCTCCGCCATCTCACTCAGCGGAGGCATCACGGAACTCAATCTGGGGTAAACCAGGCCGGATAGCGGGATGTTGTCGATGCCGATGATGGAGATCTCTCCCGGCACGCTAATCCCGGCTTCGTGCAGGCCGGCCATCAGCCCAATGCCGAGCGCGTCATTAATTGCCACAATACCATCAGGACGGCGCGACTGGCGGCAGATTTTTTGCGCCAGCGAACGGCCCAGTTCGGTCATTTCCGCATCACCGTACGCCGCCTGCGTTTTCTCCTCGACAATCATGCCTTCACGAAATAGCCCGTGACGCTGCACCGCGCTGAGAAAGCCTTCGATTTTATGGGCGCGACTCGGGAACATACCGGCGACGGTGGCGAACGTCAGATGCCGACACCCGCGCTCAATCAGATGCTCTGTGGCTAAACGCCCGGCTTCGACGTTATCCATGGATACGCTGTCGAGCGCCAGGCCGCCGGAACCGGCGCTGGCCGGCATACGACTGTCGTAGTTGACCATAATCATGCCCTGAGAGGCGGCACGCACAAAATGCGGTTTTTCAATATCACCAGCGGCGACAATAATGCCGCGCACGCCGTGGGCGAACATATCTTCCAGAAAGGCTTCTTCTTCTTCAATCTGACGGTAGGTGTTGCCGATCAGCACGCGATAGAAGCGCTTTTTTGCCGCCAGATCCACTTCACGGACCAGCGAGGCGAAGCTGGGGTTGACGATGGACGGAACCAGCAGGCCGATCATTTTTGCCTGGCCTGTTTTCAACTGCTGGGCGACGCGGTTAGGGAAGTAATTGAGCGTTTGCATGCTTTGCTGGATACGCGCCAGCGTCTCTTCGCGCATCTGGTCTGTACGGCCATTGAGCACGTTGGATACGGTGCTGACGGACACGCCAGCATGCTTTGCGACATCGCGAATGTTTGCCATACATCTCCTTTGCAGCGGTGGGCGAGGCGCGGAGGAGAGCGATTCTCCGCGCCGTTTTATACGGGGGGCGACAAGCCTGATCCTGCATCGCTTTCTGATGAGGAACATCAACAATAACGGTTTAGTGTAACGTTACAGTTGGTGCTGTCAATGCGCTTGCGAGCGACAAGTGATGTAAGCCACGCGACAGCGGTCCAGGGCCTACGGGAAATCGCAGGCCCTTTCTTTAACCCGGTTCGACCCTCCGTAGGGTATTTTTCCCGCCGGGATGGCTATCAACGCAGGCAGTGAGGTGTCGCGAAAGGAGACAAACGAGAGCGGGAGAGTCTCGGGGTCATCGTGAGGCATCCTTACCTGCGATAGTAAACACTGTGGGTGTTAATGACCCTTTGATATTAAAAGACTCATTGCTGGCTACGATGCATTATGCTGTACACGGCAGCGCGTTAAGCGCGACATTAACTGCCGCTAACAATCGCGCTTCTGTGATGCCATCTCGCGCCTGAACGGAAAGACCATGTAAAAAGACGGCGAAATAGTCTCCCAGGCTGTCGGCATCGGTCGTATCCGGCAACTCGCCGTTATACACCGCCTGCCTTAGGCGGTCGATGATCTGTTGCGTGCGTTGCAGGCGATGCTGGGCCAGCCAGGTTTTGATCTGATCATTTTCCGCGCTGACACTCGCGGCAGAAGCGACGACCATACATCCTCGCGGCAATTCCGCCTGGCTGTACAGGTGCACGGCGTCCACTAGCATCTTTTTGATCGCCTCCTGCACGTTATTCTCAGCGGCGAAGGCCCGATCTGCAAACCCGCCTTCCTGGCTTTCATAATGGACTATGGCTTGTCGGAACAACTGTTCTTTTGAACCGAACGCTTTGTAAATGCGCGCGGAAGCGATGCCAAGTTCTGCCACTAAATCCGACATTGACGTACCTTCATAGCCCTGTCGCCAGAAGAGATTGCGCGCCTTCAAAAGTGCATGTTCGCGATCAAATTCGCGCGGTCTACCTGCCATTATGCTGCTCCATTTTGCCTGCCTTTCAGTCCCACAGGATCGCTTAAACCTGCGCTATTACCAAAGAATTTATAAATTATTCTTGTGGTTCTCCGATTTTACTCCTATTGTTTGTCAATCGACAAACAATAGGAGTTTACAATGAAAACCATCAAAGGCCCAAGCCTGCATCTCGCACAATTCAGTGATGGGATAGCCCCGTTCAACAGCTTGCCTACGATTGCCCGATGGGCGTCGGAAACCGGCTTCAAAGCATTGCAAATTCCGGCATGGGATCGGCGTCTGTTTGATGTCGCCACCGCGGCGGAGAGCCAGGCCTACTGTGATGACCTCACCGGAATGCTGGCGGAACACGGCCTGGTTGTCAGTGAACTGACCAGCCATATTTTCGGTCAACTCATGGCGGTGCATCCGGCTTACGACGCCATGTGCGACAGTTTTGCGCCGTCGGATGTGCATGGTAATTCGCAAGCGCGCGGTGAATGGGCGCGGCAACAGCTGCTGTTGGCCGTCAAAGCCTCCGCACGGCTTGGTCTCAGCGAGCTGGGTACGTTCTCCGGCTCACTGGCCTGGCCCTATCTGTTTCCGTTTCCGCAGCGTCCGGCTGGGTTAATCGAAGCTGCTTTTGACGAGTTGGCCAGACGCTGGCTGCCGGTACTCAATGCCTGCGATGAACAGGGCATTAACCTGTGTTATGAAATCCACCCGTGCGAAGATCTACATGATGGCGTGACGTTCGAAATGTTTCATCAGCGGGTAGGGAAACATCCTCGCTGCCAGGTACTTTTCGATCCCAGTCACATGGTGCTTCAGCAGCTTAATTATCTGGATTTTATTGATATTTATAAAGATTTTATTGGCATGTTTCACGCTAAGGATGCTGAGTTTAATCCAGACGGTCGCCAGGGTATCTATGGTGGATACCAATCGTGGATAGACCGTGCAGGCCGTTTTCGCTCGTTGGGTGATGGTCAGGTTGATTTTAAAGGCATCTTCTCGAAGCTGGCACAATATGACTATTCCGGCTGGGCTACCCTGGAGTGGGAATGTTGCCTGAAACACCCGCAGGACGGCGCCCGGGAAGGCGCTGCGTTCATCCGCGACCACCTCATTAACGTCACTGATAAAGTGTTCGACGATTTCGCCGGGGCACAGGTTAATCCTCATCAGATCAATACATTACTCGGCATTCGCTAAGCCGTAATATCACAAGGAACCCCCCATGAAACCGCTATATGACGAGATCCTCGAACAGGATCCCGGGATGGAACACGTCTATACGAAGGTAAACGGACAACGCATCCATTGCGTTGTCGCAGGGAAAGGGCAGCCAGTCCTGCTGATCCCCGGATGGCCACAGACCTGGTATACCTGGCGCCATGTTATGCGCGCGCTGGCCGTGGCTGGTTTTCAGGCGATAGCCGTAGACCCGCCCGGCATCGGCGATTCGGACAAACCGCGCGACGGTTACGACACCGGGAGTATTGCCGTGATGCTGCATACGATGATGACGCAACTGGGGCATTCACGTTACCGTCTGGTGGGTCACGATGTCGGGATGTGGATTGGCTACGCTATGGCGAGCGATTTTCCGCAAGCAGTCGAACGCCTGGTGCTGACAGAAGCGGTGATCCCCGGTCTTGCTCCGCCACCGCCGATTTTTGTCGCGCCGGAGGAGAACATTTTTCTTTGGCACTTCATGTTCAATCAGTTGGTTGATTTACCTGAAACCTTGACCCACGGGCGTGAATCACAGTATCTCAACTATATTTTCAACCGCTGGTCTCATCGCCGCGATCGGGTTGCCGCAGAGGTTTACATTGCCGCTTATTCGACTCCGGGTGGATTACGAGCAGGTTTTGAGTACTATCGGGCGATTCCGGAAACCATTCGACAGAACCAATTACGCGCGCAAACGCCATTAACTATGCCGGTACTGACAATAGGTGCTGAGCACGCGACGGGCGATGCGCCGCTGGCCACTCTACAAGACAACGCGCATGACTTGCGCGGCGAGACGGTAGCCGACTGCGGACATTTTATTACCGAAGAGAGCCATGAGGTTTTTATCGCGCTGATCGTGCCATTTCTGTCTGAGGGGACTCGTTATGCCGCTTGATGAGCATATTGCCAACTTTTTGACCTCTTTGGCGGGAATACCAGCGCCCGTATCGCTGACCGATATGAGAGCGACGACAGAAACGGGTTTGCGCCAGCTGCAGGGAAAAGGGGAAATGAGCGGAGGTATTAAGGATTATGTCGTTGTCGCTGATGACGGCCATCGCATTACGCTTCGCGCCTATAAACCCGTAGCGGCAAATAACGGGAGCGCACAGCCAGCAATGCTCTTCGCCCACGGCGGCGGTTGGTGCCTGGGATCTCTGGCGCTGTACGATCAACCTTGCCAGGCATTGGCCAACGCGACAGGCCGGATAATACTGTCGGTTGATTACCGACTGGCGCCAGAATATCCGTTTCCTCGCCCCCTGGAAGATGTCTATCAGGCGCTATGCTGGGTTAATGAGCAGGCGCGTCGTCTGGGGATTGATGCCAGTCGGTTAGCGGTGGGCGGCGATAGCGCTGGGGGAAATATGGCTGCGGCGACGGCATTGTTGGCTCGGGACCGCGGTGGCCCTCATATCGAGCATCAGCTGTTGTTATATCCGGCGTTAAGTCGCGATATGGCGACGGAGAGCTACCGAGAGTTTGCCGAAGGCTACTTTTTAACCCACGATGCGATGGCGTTTTGCTGGGACAACTATCTTGGCCTGCGTCGTCATCCCTACGCCGAACCGCTGCATGCCGCTTCACTTAGCGGCTTACCTCCGGCTACCATTTTGAGCTGTGAATATGATCCGTTACGCGATGAGGCTGAAGAGTATGGGCAACGGCTGCAGAAAGCTGGCGTTAAGGTGCGCAGCGAGCGATTGCAGGGCATGGTCCATGCCTGTATCCATATGTCAGGTCTGACTCCGGCGGCAGGCCAGCTATTCGAGCTCGCCCGCGGTTAGCGGAAGACGTGCAGCCAAAAAAGCACATTGCAATGGCGCGGCGGGTGGTTTACAGCCGCTGATAATCCCCCTCTCAGGCATTTTTGCCCTGCCGATTTTCAGCCCGCATTAGCGGTAATCAGTGCCGGTTCAACCCCACAATGCGTGCAAATGGACCGGCATTTATCCGCTGCGACATGCTGCAATTTTACGTAGCATGTTGAGCTGCTCTGACGGTTTAATCCAACCGACTGGCTGTGCCTGCTTACGGGAAAATAGCCCGTAAAATGCCTGCATACTGGCGGAGGCATCTCGTGCCGACATTTGTTTATCTTTTCAACAGCATTGCGGACTTACCCGCGTAATGATCACGAAACCGCCGGCTCTTGCTGCCATTCGGTTCTATAAGCAAAGATAATCCCCGGCCATCTTCAGGTGTACAGGCTTTAGCCTCAGGCTTCGTGCGGCGAATCTGCATATCGTTAACAACACATATACACATTCCGTATCGGATTCTACTGGATGGTTACGGGCAGTGACGGACTAAAAATTAGTAAAATCTTTATAAATCATGGTGTTTATGGATGAATACGGACGTTTGGGGAAGTTGAGATGGTGCCGATAATAGGAGTCGAACCTACGACCTTCGCATTACGAATGCGCTGCTCTACCAACTGAGCTATATCGGCCCTGAAGAGGACATCTTCACGAATGTGAATCACGGGGTAAAAGGTTAAAACTAAGTGGAGGGGGCGTCAATGCCCTCTTGTACCGAATGGCTATTTTTCCAGCGCCTGCATGGTATTAAGCATCAAATTGTCCACTTCTACGACGATCATTGACCTGAATTGTGCAGGGTATTGGCGCGAGCTGCTCTTTAGCTACACGCTTTCAAAACGCTATCACTGCAGCCTATAAGAGCCGTAAAAAATGCTAACGGTATGCAACTAAAGGTAATGGGCCAACCTTAGTAGTTGTCAGCTTTCCCCTAAATGATAAAATCAGTCGCGGTTAATAACAGGATGATGCAGTGAAAAAAATAATTTCTAATCCCGCATTGAAATATGTAATGGTGGGGTTATTGAATACAGCAATAACTGCGGTGGTGATATTTTTATTAATGTCTGCCGGGGTTGGAGTATATCTATCAAATGCCATGGGATATGTGGTAGGTATTCTCTTTAGTTTTGTGGTTAATTCGTTGTTTACCTTTTCAATAGCGCTGACCGGCAAACGGTTTATAAAGTTTCTGGCATCTTGTGCAATGTGCTGGGTAGCTAATATTATAACAGTTAAAATGTTTTTATTAATATTCCCTGATTTGATTTATATATCTCAGTTATGTGGCATGATTGTTTACACAATTGCTGGTTTTTTAATTAATAAACTCTGGGTGATGAAATAATGAAACAACCAAAGTTGGCTATTGTTGTGCCATGTTATAACGAGGAAGAAGTATTCAGTCACTGCTTATCTGAATTACAAGCGGTTCTGGCGGAATTAGTCACGGCAACACTGATTTCAGCTGATAGCTATATTTTATTCGTTGATGATGGCAGCTGTGATTCAACGTGGCAGTTGATTGCTCAAGCATCGATGGATTACTCAACGGTTAAAGGGGTTAAGCTTTCAAGAAATCGTGGTCATCAGGTAGCCCTGGTTGCGGGTCTTGAGGCCGCCGAATCGGATATTACTGTGAGCATTGATGCAGATCTTCAGGATGATACTTCTGTTATTGCATTAATGGTTAAAGAGTACCTCAATGGTAATGAGATCGTATATGGTGTACGTAATGATCGGGCATCTGACTCTCCATTTAAAAGAAAAACCGCGGGTCTCTTTTATAGTTGTATGAAGTGGATGGGCGTTCAGCAGATTCCTCAGCATGCCGATTTCAGATTGTTAAGCGATCGCGCTAAAAAGGCGTTGCTGAGCTTTAAAGAGCAAAATTTATATTTACGCGGATTAGTGCCACTGATTGGTTATCGTTCCACTCAGGTTGCATATTCGAGAACAGTTCGTCTGGCTGGTGAGTCGAAGTATCCATTAAAAAAAATGCTTGCCCTGGCAATTGAAGGCATCACTTCTCTGACCATTACCCCATTAAGGATTATCGCTATCTCAGGGTTTGCGATCAGTATTCTTTCGGTGTTTGCAGCAATTTATGCGCTGTTTGAGAAATTCTCAGGAAATACCGTTGAAGGGTGGGCCTCAGTTATGATCGCTATTTTCTTCCTCGGCGGTGTACAGATGCTATCGTTAGGCATCATTGGTGAGTATGTCGGTAAGATATATATGGAGTCTAAAGGTCGTCCTAAATATTTTATCGAAAAAACAACGCAGCAGAAGGTTGATGATGAATAACGAAAAAATAATCAGTAGAATACAGTATGTGGTTTTCATCGCCATATTATCAGTACTTTGTTATTCCTTTGTGGCAAGTGAAAATCAGGCTTATACATGGGATTCCAGATTTTACTGGGTAGTATGGAATGAGTATACTGGCTTACTGCATGACTCATTTAGTCAATGGCTTGCTAGTATAAAATATTCAGTCTATTCAGCTGATTATAACCCTTTGCCAGTCATTGCACTGATCCCGTTTAACTATCTGCCGATAGGAAATCGGGAAGCTTACATATTGGGTGTGTATATTCTTTATTTTTTACCATTTGCTTATATTGCAATGCGTTTGTTTGCGACTGCTGCAGGTGTGGACAACAAATACCAGCCGTATATCTTTGTTTTTCTGGCAAGTTTTATTCCTTTTGTCACACCAACCTTGCGCGGCTATCCTGATATCATAGGAATGATTCCACTATCGCTGTGCTGCTTGATTTTGTTTAAAGTTAATATCTTAAAATACCAGGGAGCCCGTTTTGTATTACTTGCAATCGCAATGGGAGTATTACTATGGTTGCCCTTTGCATTCCGGCGATGGTATGCCTATAGCGTAGTTTCCTTGTTTGTTACGTTGCCTTTTTTGAATACATTTTTGTTTGGTGAAGCGGCCAGGTTTAGTAAGGAAAGAATATTTAAATACTTTATTTTCTTTACTCTTTCTGGGCTGGTAGTGATTTTTTTAGTCTGTGTTTTTCAGTTCGAACTGGCTGAGAGAATACTGACGACAAACTATTCTGATATTTATTCTGCATACAAGGCGACAGAGCAAGCAACCTTCTTTATAACCCTGAACTATGCTGGTTTATATTTGCTGCCATTAATTGTTTTGGGAGGCTTGTATATTGTTTTCGGAACCAGTTTTCGTCTTAAAGTTCTTTGTGCTTTTGCATTAGCTAATTTTATTATCACCTATATTATATTTACCCGAACACAGACACCAGGGATGCAGCATGGAATGCCATTCTGTTTTTGGTTGGCAATACTCGTGCTTTCGGCTTTAAAACTATTCTTTGACAGGTTAAACAAAGGACTGGCGATAACACTTACGATCGCATTCTCATTACTTACGGTTGCAGTCTTTATTAGCACATATTCAAAACCATTTGGTAAACCGGAATTAGTCAGCCGCTATCTTCCTGGCAAAGAGTATCCTCTCAGATTAGAAAACTTTGACCATTACCATGAGCTGATTGCCTTTATGAGTGCGCGTGTTGAGCCAGATGATAAGGTGGCTGTTTTTGCATCCAGCGGTTCACTTAATAATGATCTGTTTTCAGCCATATCACCGGCATCGTTTGTCAGCCATATCGCCACCGTCTCGCAGGTAGATTTGCGTGATAAGCTGGCTACTGAAGCCTTTAGTTCTCGTTATGCGATTGTGACCGATCCAGCTCAAACGCATCTTGGAATTCATGGACAACAGGTTATATATCTGCCAAATAATCTTATCCTGGAAGGTAAGGGAATTGGTGCCGCTTATAAAAGAGTCAGTCAGCCATTTATACTTAGCGGCGGTGTTCAGGCATACGTCTATGAAAAAATCAGACCGTATACAATCGATGAATACAGAAACATGATTGATGAATTTTCCCGTTCCTACCCCTCATGGAAAGCGGAGTATGAAAATAATCTTACAGAGAGTTATCTAAGCGCGGCAGTGGAGAAAGGCGACACCTGGGGGCAGTTTAGTATGTATCGTGAAGGTCGAATCTACGCCCACCCAGGCGCAACAACACCGACTATTGTCAGGATGTTCGTCGGGGAATATGACACCTTACGTATTACGTCAGTCAATAAAAACTGCGGGAAAACTGACGGAGTGAAAGTGATTATCAAAGATGCGACGCATCGTGTAGAAAAGCATATTGCCACAGCAGAGAGCGTGGTTTTTGATATGCGCGACTTTCACAACAAAGATATTACCTTGATTATTGATAATAATGGTTCTTCTGCTTGTGATAGTCTGGATATTAACCAGTAAAGAAAAAATGGGGGCAATCGCCCCCATTTTACTACCGTTGCCGATTTGACTTAACCACGAATCGTATCGTTGCCGAAACCAATCCACTTGTAGGTGGTTAACGCTTCCAGGCCCATCGGGCCGCGCGCGTGCAGCTTCTGGGTGCTGACCGCCACTTCTGCGCCGAGGCCAAACTGGCCGCCGTCGGTAAAGCGGGTAGAGGCGTTAATGTATACCGCCGAGGAATCCACTTCGTTGATAAAGCGGTTGGCATTGCTCAGCGTACGGGTCAGGATGGCATCAGAATGCTGGGTACCGTGCTCGCGGATATGGGCGATGGCCTCGTCGAGGCCGGCGACCACTTTGACATTCAGATCCAGCGACAGATACTCATCGTTGTACTGCTCCGCCTTCACCGGCTCGACGTTTGCCGGGCCGTTTTGCAATACCGGCAGGGTGGCGGCGTCAGCATGCAGCGTCACGCCGCTTTCCGCCATCTGTTGGCTCAGGGCTGGCAGGAAACGGTCGGCAATATGCTGATTCACCAGCAAGGTTTCTACCGAGTTACAGGCGCTTGGGCGCTGAACTTTGGCATTGACGATAATCTTCAGCGCTTCAGCTATATCGGCCGAATCATCAATATAGATATGACACACGCCAATCCCGCCGGTGATCACCGGGATCGTGGACTGCTCGCGGCACAGCTTGTGCAGACCGGCGCCGCCGCGTGGGATCAGCATATCGATGTACTTATCCATCTTCAGCATCTCGCCAACCAGCGCGCGATCCGGATTCTCAATCGCCTGGACCGTCGCGGCCGGCAGCCCGCACTCCTCCAGCGCCCGCTGAATCACTTTCACCGTGGCGGCATTGGTGCGCCAGGTCTCTTTCCCGCCGCGCAGAATCGCGGCATTGCCGGTTTTCAGGCACAGGGAAGCAACATCGACGGTGACGTTAGGACGGGCTTCATAAATCACCCCCACCACGCCCAGCGGCACGCGGCGGCGTTCGATGCGCAGACCGCTGTCCAGCAGACCGCCGTCGATCACCTGGCCAACCGGATCGGCCAGATTGCACACCTGGCGAACATCGTTCGCAATGCCGCTTAGACGCGCCGGGTTAAGCGCCAGGCGGTCGAGCAGCGCCTCGCTTAAGCCATTGGCGCGCGCTTCCGTCAGGTCTTCGGCGTTGGCGCGCAGAATCTCTTCACTCTGCGCTTCGAGATAATCGGCGATCTTTTCCAGCACCTGATTCTTTTCACGACTGGAGAGTTGCGCGAGTTTGTAAGAGGCCGCCTTGGCAGCAATGCACATTTGTTCCAGCATTTTCAGCTCCTTAACGGATAATCATATCGTCACGATGGACGGCAACCGGGCCGTATTCATAGCCCAGAATGGCATCAATCTGCTGCGAGTGCTGGCCGGCAATCAGGCGCAGCGCATCGCTGTTATAGCGGCTGACGCCGTGGGCAATATCGCGACCTTCGCTATTGCGGATGCGGATAACTTCACCGCGGGAAAAGTTACCGGTGACGGTTTTGATGCCTTTTGGCAGCAGGGAGCTGCCGCGTTCCAGAATCGCCTGGGTGGCGCCAGCATCCACGCTAATTTCACCCGCCGGCGGAGCACCGAAGATCCAGCGTTTGCGGTTCTCCAGCGGCGATTCCTGCGCGTGGAAGCGGGTACCGACCGACACGCTCTCCATTACATCGGCAATCACGCCGGGACGGTTGCCGGCGGCAATAATAGTGTCGATACCGGCACGACAGGCGACATCGGCGGCCTGCAGCTTGGTTCCCATACCGCCGGTGCCCAGGCCGGAAACGCTATCGCCGGCGATGGCGCGCAGGGCATCATCAATGCCGTAGACATCTTTGATCAGCTCTGCCTGCGGGTTATTGCGCGGGTCGGCAGTGAACAGACCCGGCTGGTCGGTCAGCAGCAGCAGCTTATCGGCGCCGGCAAGGATCGCCGCCAGCGCGGAGAGATTGTCGTTATCGCCGACTTTAATCTCGGCGGTCGCCACGGCGTCATTTTCGTTAATGACCGGCACGATGTTGTTATCGAGCAGCGCGCGCAGGGTATCGCGGGCGTTGAGGAAGCGCTCGCGATCTTCCATATCCGCACGGGTCAGCAGCATCTGGCCGACGTGAATACCATAAATGGAAAACAGCTGTTCCCACAGCTGGATCAGACGGCTCTGTCCGACCGCAGCCAGAAGCTGTTTCGACGCAATGGTCGCGGGCAGTTCCGGGTAGCCGAGGTGCTCACGCCCGGCGGCAATGGCCCCGGAGGTCACAATGACAATACGGTGGCCCATTGCGTGCAGCTGTGCGCATTGACGCACTAATTCGACGATATGGGCGCGGTTCAGGCGACGGGATCCGCCCGTTAAAACACTGGTGCCCAGTTTTACCACCAGCGTCTGGCTATCACTCATGATTCTCTGCCGTTCAAAAGGAATATCGATATCGAGCTGATGTTGTAACAGGACTCAGGCCGCTTGCCAACACCTGGCGTATTGGGCGAGCCACTTTATTGCGCGAGATCGGGCATTGTGGCGTAACACGATGACAAATTTATGACGGAAACATCTAAACACTCTTTTTTATAAAAAGTTCCACATTGTCATAAATTTTTAATATCGGAGCGTTAAAAAACCTCCTGTTTTTCACGGGGCCTTCGCCCGGAATTGATTAGCGCGTATAAATAAATCACCAGGACTGAATAATGAAAAAGAGCTCACTGGCATTAATGATGATGGGTCTTGTCGCTTCTTCAGCTACACAGGCAGCAGAAGTTTATAATAAAGACGGCAACAAACTGGACGTGTATGGCAAAGTCAAAGCGATGCACTACATCAGCGACTATGACAGTAAAGATGGCGACCAGACCTATGTCCGTTTCGGCATCAAAGGCGAGACCCAGATTAATGACCAGCTGACCGGCTACGGTCGTTGGGAATCTGAATTCTCCGGTAACAAAACGGAAAGCGACTCCACCCAGAAAACCCGTCTGGCCTTTGCCGGCCTGAAATTGAAAAACTACGGTTCTTTCGATTATGGTCGTAACCTCGGCGCCCTGTATGACGTTGAAGCCTGGACCGATATGTTCCCGGAATTCGGCGGCGACTCTTCCGCACAGACCGACAACTTCATGACCAAGCGTGCCAGCGGTCTGGCAACCTACCGCAATACCGATTTCTTCGGCGTGGTGGATGGCCTGGATATGACTCTGCAATATCAGGGCAAAAACGAAGGCCGCGAAGCGAAAAAACAGAACGGCGACGGCTTCGGCACCTCGTTAAGCTATGACTTCGGCGGCAGCGATTTTGCCATCAGCGCGGCCTATACCAGCTCTGACCGTACCAATGACCAGAACCTGCTGGCGCGCGGCGTGGGTAAAAAAGCGGAAGCCTGGGCGACCGGTCTGAAATATGACGCCAACAATATTTATCTGGCCACTATGTATTCTGAAACCCGCAAGATGACGCCAATCAGCGGTGGTTTTGCCAATAAAACGCAGAACTTTGAAGCCGTTGCTCAGTACCAGTTCGACTTCGGCCTGCGTCCGTCCCTGGGCTATGTGCTGTCAAAAGGCAAAGATATTGAAGGCGTTGGTAACGAGGACCTGGTGAACTACATCGACGTGGGTCTGACTTATTACTTCAACAAAAACATGAACGCCTTTGTTGATTATAAAATCAACCAGCTGAACAGCGATAATAAACTCGCTATCAACAATGACGACATCGTCGCTCTGGGTATGACTTACCAGTTCTAATCCGCGACCGCCGCAGGAGACTCCCGCGGCGGTTAGCAGGCTGAACAAAAAACCGCAGCGTTATTGCTGCGGTTTTTTATTGAAAAGGATTAATGATTTTTAGCCAGGTGCTGATGGTCGCTATTCATGGTGATCTGCGCGTTATATTCTTTCGGCAGGCGACGCGCCTGGTAGAAGACCGAGTTCCAGTAAGGGTTGTCCAGCGAGGAGCGCATGACGCCCTGGCTGCTGGAAGCGTGCAGGAAGTTGTGCTCGGTGTCATAGAAACCGACGTGCATCCCGCCACGAATACGGAAGAATACCAGATCCCCCGGACGGAGCTGCTGCTTGCTGACGCGGACGCCCATATGCAGGAGATCGCTCGTTGTTACGCGCTCCATGGGCAAATTGAAGCGGTCCTTGAGCGTTCGCCAGACGAAGCCGGAACAGTCGACGCCACTTTGCTCGGTACCGCCCCATTCATAGGGGGTGCCGTGCCAGGTGTGCATTTGATCGTGCAGGGCGGCAACCACCGGAATCAGATCGTCAGATCCGCTATCGATCGGGGCGTATTGGTGTTTGGCGGAGGTTTTTGGCGGATGTTTAGATGAAGATGAGCATCCTGCCAAAATTAAAAAAGGCACCAATAATAAAGCGTGAGCAAGTTTAGGCGTCATATCGTTATTTTTCGTGAGGGGGAATGGGCCGTGGGTATTTATAGCGTATCCGCCATATTGTCAGAATGGTTCGCTGAAAAATTTACGAAACCTTACGTAGAGTAAACTTGTTACTTCACGTTTTTCATTGCTCCAGTTAAATATAAGAGAAAAATCTGTGGTGTCGCTTGTTAATAAATTATTTCACCATGAAACACTATTTCGCGATCGCATATAAGACGCATCTGATGTTAATGACTCTCTTCTCTTCGCGGAAGGTGAAAGATCCTCATCATCCGGCCATTGCGCGCCGGGGGCGGCGTCCAGTACTTTGTCCGCTCCAGGTCCCTGTGAGGCAAGCTTATGCATCTCGATTTTCGCCAGCTGCGCAACTTTGTCGCGTTGGTTGAATACGGTAGTTTTCACCGCGCTGCCGAGGCGGTATGCCTGTCGCAATCGGCCTTCAGCCGCAGTATTCAGTCGCTGGAGCTGAGCGTCGGCCATCCCTTATTCGACCGGCAGAATAAGCTGCCGACGCTGACGCGACACGGGCAAACGCTGCTGCCTTACGCCCGCCGTTTCCAGGAGCTAAACATTGAGCTGAGCAGCCTGCTGGAAGAAACGGACGATAGCGAAAATGGCGAAGTGGCGTTTGGTTGCGGCCCGGCGCCAGCGGCACGCTTGATCCCGGCGGCCATCGGTGAGTTTCATCGCCGTCTACCGCAGGCGAGGGTGCGTTTTCAGGTCGATAACTGGTTTGCCCTGCATCACGCGCTGACGACCCAGCAGTTTCCCTTCGTGGTGGCCGACAGCTGGCATGCGGAGCTGGATCCGCAGCTGCGGGTCCAGCCGCTCAGCCCGCAGCGCTGTTTCTTCATCTGTCATGCCGACCATCCCCTGGCGCAGAGCGGGCCGGTGGCTATTGAGGAGATGCTGCGCTACCCCTTTGCCGCGCCCTATCTGCCTCCGGGGGTGCGAAAAGTGCTGGCAACGCTCAGCCAGCAGCAGGATTTCACCCCGGCGATTCAATGCGATCACGTCTACGCCTTGCTGTCGACGCTGGCGCACACTCAGGCGATAAGCTTTGCCAGCGAAGACGGCTTCGCCCTGTGCCAGCACAGCCATCGGCTGGTGAAGCTGGAGCTCAGCAACCTCCCGGAAGAGTGGCGGCTGATGCAGACCCGCTTTGCGGTGATCTCCCCGGTTCATGCCGCGCTTTCGCCGCTGGTCGCCAGGTTTATCGATATTATCCTGCATACCGACCGCCAGCATCAGATCCCGCTGCTGGCGCAGGAGGAGGGGGCTTAGCCGGCGTCCGCCGCCTGGCCCTGGCTATCATACTGCGGCCAGTGGTTTTCCAGCTGCAGAGTCTTCAGCGCCCGTTCGACAAACTGCCCGTCAGCCCACTGCGTCACCGCAAAGGCGTTGCGAATGAGGCGACCGGTTTTGGCCTGCTCGACGCTGCTGCTGAAGCTGTCGGCCAGGAAGGGGTCGATGCGCGGCGAAGTGCTGAAGTTGAGATCCTGCGGCTGCAGATCCTCAAGGAACAGCGCCTGCGGAATTTGGCTCTGCTGCGCCATCTCCGCCGACCAGGCCTCGCGATTCGCCGGGTTGCTGATTTCCGCCGCGTTTTTCACCAGCACGTCAATAACTTGCTGGGTAGCCTGCGGCCAGGCCTGAATAAAGTCCTGAGTTCCGAGAAACCCCGCCTGGGTGGTATTCTGGCGACCGGAATCACCGCTTTTCACCACCACGTCAATCTTATCGCCGCGCAGCGCCAGCAGCGAGACGCCGCCCCACACCGCATCCACGCGACCGGCGGCCAACGCGGCTTTCCCGGCGCTCCAGTCCAGATTAATGACCTGCATATTGCGTTCGCTAAGTCCGACGGTCTGCAAAGCGCGATCGAAGGCCAGCTGGTCTGCGGTACCGCGATACACTGCCACGCGTTTCCCTTTCAGGTCCGCCAACTGTTTAATCGCCGATGCTCTGGTGACCGCGAGGTAGGATTCCGACCCGCGGCTGCCCAGCAGCAGACGGGTTGGCAGGCCGTTGGCTTTGCCGATAATCGCCGCCAGATCGCCGAGATAGACAAAATCGAGCTGCCGGTTGGCCAGCGCTTCATTCACCGCCGGGCCGGCGCCCTTAAAGAACTGCCACTGCACCTCCACACCCTGTGGTTTAAACACCGCCTCCAGCTGATGACGGATAAACGCCATCCCGACCGGCCCTTCAATAAACGGTTTGCTGCCGGCACTTTGATCCGGCACGCCAATGCGAATGGTGCGCAGATTCTCGGCCTGCGCGCTGGCCATCAGCGTGACCACGGCGACCAGCGCCAGCGCCGTACGGGTAAAAATAGCTTTCATCATTGGTGGTGACTCCCTGAGTTTTTTCTCACCCTAAAGAGGCTCACCGCGTACTGTTAAATGCTTTTATTCGCAGAGCAAAGGCAAAAATAAGCTAAATCAGAGCCCGCCTGTCCGCCAGGCTGAGATGCATTTGTTGCATCGGGATTATTCAGCAAACGCAATGACGACAGACGGTGAGGACGGTTTTATAGGGTGATGATTTCACTCAAAACGGACCGCTATGTCGCAGATGATCTTGAAAAGACGCAGGTACTCCTCGCCTGCTATCAGGCTAAACGGCTGGCCCCTGCTGCTGCCGGCGCTGATCGCGCTGCTGTGGCACATCGCCGCCGTAAAGCGCTGGATGCCGGAGCAGATCCTGCCCGCCCCGGCGGTCGTCGCCGATACCGCGCTGTCGCTTCTCAGCGGCGATCTGCTGGCGCAATGGGGGTTTAGCCTTCAGCACCTGGCCGTCGGGCTGCTGCTGGGCGTGGCGGCGGGTACCCTGCTGGGGGCGTTGTTTGGTCTCGTACCGGCCGCGGCTCAGCGGATAGAACCGCTATTTTATGCCCTCGCGCAGATCCCCACCCTGGGCTGGATCCCGCTGTTTATGGTGCTGTTTGGCATCGATAACGGCCTGAAGCTGGCGGTTATCGTCAAAACCACCCTTGTCCCGATGACTATCCATACGCAACTGGCGGTCACCAGCGTCTCGCCAGCGCTGGGGGAAGCGGCGCAGGTGATGAATTTTTCCCGCTGGCAGCGGGTGGGGGGGGGGGGGGCCGGTAGCGGTGATTCCCGCGAGCCTGCCGGGCTGGTTTACCGGCCTGCGACTGGCGTTATCTCAGGCCTGGGTGTCGCTGATTGTTGTCGAGCTGCTGGCCTCGTCTGAAGGGATCGGCTACCTGATGGTCTGGGGCCGCCAGCTGTTTCAGCTGGATATTGTCTTCGTCACCATCGCGGTGGTCGGGCTGAGCGGGCTGTTGATGGAGTGGGCGACCAACCGGGTCTATGCCCGGCTGGTCTTCTGGCCGCAGCCCGCTACCGGGCGGTTGGCCTGGAAGCCGCAGGCCAGCTGGCATGCATTCCAGCTGCCGCTGATCCTGCTGGCGCTG
>OAVK01000262.1_pt1 | contig 33897 bp, 29 predicted proteins | sample 1495301 | NCBI WGS metagenome assembly OAVK01 (sample SAMEA2580094, study PRJEB22360) | human gut metagenome | biome: human gut; feature: human-associated habitat; material: faeces | place: Denmark | collected 2008/2010
GGCAGGACGGGTTCAGGCGCAGCGTATACCGGACGCGACCCAGCGTCTGTGGATTGCACCGTGGGTGGATACCGATGACAACTTCCATCAACCGTCCGTGGTCGAGTTTGTGAAAAACAAATCGCACTGGGATGAAAGCTACCGTGTTATCGGGGAGGGGGGCGAATGATCAGTTTAAAAGATGATCCCACTTCCCCAGATATGACACTGCTGGCCGAAGGGAGGGTGTTAAACAATTCCGGATATCGAATGGAGATGAGTGTCGATGGGCCTGTGTGTTTCAACCTCACTGAAGAGGCCCGGCTGCGCCGTCTTGAGCTGATCCGTTCTGTTGTGGAGGGGCGAAAATGAGCAGTGTTCTGGACACTCTGATGGGTTTGATTGAAAGAGGACAGCACAAGGATGGAGCAGCAACTGCTCGCGCTAATCTTGAGCAAACATGGGATTACCCCTCCCTCGTTGCCAGCCTGCCATACCGTTATTACGATGATAAAAATGATCTGTTCATTAATACGGGTACGGCCGGATTTGTTCTTGAACTGGCCCCGCTACCGGGGGCTAATGAGCAGGTGATGGCGGCTCTTGATGACATGCTGCGTAAGAAACTGCCTCGTAAAACACCTGTCACCGTTATTTTGACTGCAAGTAAATGTGTGGGTGAGCGCATTGCGGCTGGCGTCAGTACCGACATGTGGAAAGGCCAGATGGCCGATCACCTGAATAAAATCACCCGTGCCTTCTGGGAGAAATCAGCTTTACACGGTCTGGCAAACAAGCGTGAATACCCGCTTTACCTGCGTAATTACCGGATATTTATTGTCTATGGTAAAGCCGTTAAACGATTTTCTCAGCAGGTGATGGATGAGCTGGTTCAGTTGCGCAACACCATTCGTGTTTCTCTGGGGGCGGCTCGTATTGATTCCATCAATACTGACGTGAACGGTTTCCTGTCAGTTATGCGTGAAATGGTGAACTACCGTCATGAGCAGGTTATGACGTCTCCGGGCGACTATAACGAGGATGAATTGCTCAATCGTCAGGTGGTTGACCCTTCCATTGACTTTGAAGTTCATCCTTCACATTTACGTATTGAATTACCTGAAAAAATTGAAACGGACGGTACACGGCTTCCGGCATCAGCTTGTCGTATCGTAAACATGCAGCTGAGCAAGAATCCACGTCGCTTTGCGCTCTGGCAGGGGGCGGATAACCTGCAGAATATCCGCTTCCCGGACCTCGGCATTCCTTGCCCGTTTATGATTACCTGGACAACCGAGCTCGAGGAGCAGACAGCAAGTCAGAGTGAGGCCTTCCGCAAGGATACGGATCTGTCCAAAAAAGCAAACTCAGCCTATGGTGCTTTGTTCCCAGGAACCAAAAAAGCAGCAGATGAATGGCGTAAAACCCGTGAGCAGCTGTCCACCAATGAAATTGCACTTTGCCGCACGTATTTCAACGTGACGTTGTTTACACCAGATAACAATACAGAAGCACAGAAATGTGAACTTGCTGCCGTGAACGTCTTTCGTAAAAACGAACTGGAAATGGTCACGATTCAGTACCAGCAGATGCGTAACTGGCTGGCCAGTTTCCCGTTCGTTATGCAGGAGGGAATGTGGGAGGATCTTAAAACGACGGGTGCCACATTACGTGGAAAATCATGGAATGCGGTAAGCCTGATGCCTGTGGTAGCCGAACGTCAGTTGTCACGTGGAGGAATGCCGCTGCCGACCTATCGCAACCAGGTAGCCTTCTTCGATATGTTCGACGAAGAAAATGGCAGTACCAACTTCAACATTGCTGTCACGGGAACATCTGGTGCTGGTAAATCATTCCTGACACAAAGTATTCTCCGCGATGTGCTGAACGCAGGTGGATTTGGCTGGGTTATTGATATGGGTGACAGCTACAAGAACTACTGCCTGCAGGCCGGTGGTGTGTATCTGGATGGTGCTCAACTTCGTTTTAATCCGTTTGCCAACGTCAGAGACATCAAGCTTTCAGCAGAAGGGATTGTTCGACTTCTTGCGGTACTGGCAAGCCCGACCGAACCACTGGATGTCGTTTGTGAAGCAATACTGAAAAAAGCGGTCATGCACGCCTGGGAACAAAAGCAAAACCGGGCACGTATAGATGATGTTTATAACTATCTGACCAGTGAGGATGTTAATACCGCGTTTGCAGACAAACCGACCATCATTGCCCGAATGGCTGAACTGGCCATGTTGCTGGAAACCTACTGTACCTGGGGGGCTGATGGCGAATACTTTAATGCCGACAAACCTACTCTTGATGACGAAACCCGTTTTGCTGTGCTGGAGCTTCTGAGTCTGGAAAACAAGCCGAAGTTACTTTCCTCTATCCTGTTTTCTCTCATCCTCGCGATTCAGGAAAAGATGTACCACAGCCCGCGAGATCTCAAAAAAGTCTGCATTATCGACGAAGCCTGGCGACTGCTCGGTGGTTCTAATCCTCATGCTGCCCGCTTTATCGAAACTGGTTACCGTACTGTTCGCCGACATCGTGGTGCATTCATTACGATTACTCAGGGCATCAAAGACTTCAGTGCCGGTAAGGAAGCTGAAGCAGCATGGAACAACAGTTCGACCAAAATCACGCTGCTGCAGGATACGAAGGCATTCAAACAATACCTTTCCGAAAATCCGGATCAATTCTCGGACATGGAAAAGGAAGTTATCCGTGGTTTCCAGCCGGCAATTCAGACCGATTACAGTTCATTGCTTATCAGTGCCGGCGAATACAGCTCCTTCCATCGGTTGTTTGTTGATCCTGTTACTCGCGCCATGTTCAGTTCCCGTGGTGAGGACTTCGCATATATGCAGAACGCTCAGAAAGCAGGGGCCACATCAGAGGAGGCCGCCTATTTGCTGGCAGAGAGGAAGTTTGGAGACGAACTTCATGAACTTGAAGAATGGGTGGAAGCGGCATGAGTGACAATAACGAAAAACCGTTCAGCGGCGGCACAGTGCGACACGGCGTAACAATGTCGGGCTGGCTTAGTTCCAGGAGTGTAAAACTTGCTGCCTGTGTGCTGGCCTCTCAGATGGTGCTGACAGGAATAACAGGGGCTTACATAAAACTCACAGCCCCGGAAATTGTGGTTTTCGACATGAAAGGCACGATCGACCTTTTCATGCAGCAGTCAGCACAACTGCAGCTCGATGAGGACAAGGCGAAAGCACTGACAAGCCGTTTCAACACGGCGATGTCCGATAGCCTGAATGAGTGGCAAACCTCGCATAACGCTATCATCCTGGTGAAACCTGCTGCTGTCAGCCCGTTACCGGATATCACGACCGAAATCCGTAGCGATATCGCCCGCCGTACTCAGGAGGGACAGTGAATAAACGATTTGCACTGACAGCCCTGGTACTACTGGCTCTGTCAGCCAGTAGCGGTGCGAAAGATCTCGGTACCTGGGGAAATGTGTTTGAACCTGCCGAACAGGACATGCTGGATTTTATCCAGAACCGTCTGAAGGGGATGGAGCAGAGCGGTGAACTGGACAAATTGCGTGCAGAAGCCGTTGACCGGGTGAAGAAGAATGCCGTCCGGCCACCTGCTGTCAGTGGACTAACCAATGCTGAAAAATACCGCAGCTTTGCATTTGATCCCACGTTTACCGTCCAGGAAACCGTGACGGATATGCAGGGAAATGTTATTGCGCGCAAAGGGGAGCAGGTGAATCCACTGGATAAAGTTCCTTTCAATCAGGTTTTGTATTTTATCGATGGTGATAATAAAGATCAGATGGAATGGGCCAGAAAGGAGATTGCCGGTAAGACGAACGCGAAGGTAATTCTGGTTAAAGGCAATATCAAGAATACCAGCGATAGCCTGAATGAACGTATTTACTTCGACCAGTCAGGAACCCTCACGCGGAAATTTGGCTTCTCAAACATCCCTGTTCGAATTTCGCCCGATGGCCGTGTACTGAAAGTGGAAGAAATTCCGGTATCAGGAGTAAAAAAATGACCGCAACAACGTTAGGTGATTTGTTTCCCGAAATACGCACTGTCGTTACCTCACGCGAAAGACAGCGTAATTTCCCCCGTAAACTCCCCGGCAAATCTGTAAATAAGCACAACCGTCAGGGAACGGCAGACAAACTTAAGGCTTTATATCCGGAGATTGCCTCCTGGAGTCCGGTACTGGTGACGAAGGCATGGTTTAACTGGCTAAGAGCAAATCAGATGGAGCTGGTCGAACCGGAAAACAGAGATGAGCGTTTTCCTGAATACCTGGTTGCTCTGATGCTATCGCATATGAAGGAGACTGAGTCATGGACATAGAGTGGCCAAAATTTCTGTTTTTGATTATTTTGATCGTAATACTGAACGGCTGCCTTTTTTTCTTTTCGGTAATGAAAAAAGATAGTCAGGACAGAAATGTCATTGTTCCACAGCCATTTTCCGAGGATGCACCTCCTGTGATGGGGGAGTGGGAAAAATGTGCTTATCCTCTTACTCAGGTGATAGTCAGTGTGAATGCACAACCACACACGATAACTCGCGACCTGGTGTTTTGTCTTGAACGCGCTGCCGACAGTATCACGAACAACGAACTGCCAGTGGATGCTGAAGGATGCCATTATCGTGGTGATTATGGAAATACCGGTTTAACATTTCCTGAATACTCTGCTCACTGGCATGTGCACGTTCGTTTGTGCTTTGACCCCCCCCGGTTTTTTCCCGGATGCAGCGGGTTCTGCGTTACCCCCCTGGATCAAAATGGCTGGCTATCTTGCTGAAGGGAGGCTGGCCCGCCATATCGTCGTTATTGTCCAGGGAACGCGGCAAACTTCTCGTAAATCACTTTCCCGGTATCTCATTAAGGCTGCGAACGCAATCGCCACCGGCGCGACCGAGGACGCTGAGTCTGACGATGATTACGGCTACGCATTTATTGTCGTTCAGCCAACACCACTCTGACGATTTACCCCACTTGATATCAACATGTCTGGCATCTGGACGTCGCTCTGCGCTCAGCCAGCTCCCCGTTTTTGTTTAACCCAGACAAGGTAACTCCATGAAAAAAGACCCTGAATGTGAAAAGGGCCGGAATAATACTATCTCGTCACTACGTCATGATGAAGGCTCAGCCAGATGGCTGGATGAGATCCTCAATGAGAATCCGCTCTACAAACCTTCTGCCGTAATGCGTGGTGGCATTCTTGCCCTGTATGAAATGACACAGGAACAGCGACTGGCCATCATTATGAAAGCGGCCGCCAGTGCTAAAAACCACTGATATTTTCCAGCCCCAGCAGCTCTGATGGTGGCACATCCGGAGATCCCCATGACCTACTCTGAACCTGTAAAAGCGGTTGCAGTGATCCGTGACCATAACGGATTCTGGACTCACCCACACTACTTTAAGCCTTCATGTGATGAGGCCTCCCAGGCCGATTTCAATGAATGGTTACGCATGAATCAACTTGTCTGTGCACTTCGCTGGCTGGAAAACGATGCGCCTCCGCAGGTTATTGAAGCCTGGGAAAACGGAGCATCTGATATCAGTGAATGGCAGCCTTCTGTTCCTTCAGAAGATGGCTGGTTTATTGGTTCAATACATGACACTGAAGACGGTCCGGTTTGTGTGTGGCTTCGGGGGAGAGCATGAGGCGCTTTGTCTGGTTCGCCACATTACTTCTGGTGCTGGTTTGTACACCGTCTCAGGCTTTTGCCTCCAGTAATGCTGGTGAGGGGCGATGGGTAAATCCAATTTCCGATATCTGTTGGAAGTGCATGTTCCCGATGTCAATTGGTAACATCAAGCTCGCCTCCGGTCCGCTGCCTGACACCAGTAATCCCGCGTCTCCCATACAAATTTGCCCTGTTGGAATCCTCTACCGTATTGGGCTGGCGATTGGATTCTGGGAACCGATGGCGATGGTTGATGTGACCCGTGAACCTGGCGTTATGGTGAACATGGGCGGATTTAAAATTGATCTCGGTCGGACAGGAACAGGAACTGCTGGTCAGAGTGACCGTCCTGCTGCAGGCACGTTCTACCATGTCCACTGGTACAAATACCCTCTGATTTTCTGGCTCAACATTATTACCAGTCTTGGTTGTCTGCAGACAGGGGACCTGGATATCGCTTACCTCTCTGAAATTGACCCGTTATGGAATGACAGCACGCTGTCCATGATGATTAATCCGGAAGCGTCGCTTTTCGGTAATCTGATTGCACAGGCGGCCTGCGCTGCGGATTCTGTGGCCAGCGCTGCCGGGCGCCCTCTGGCCCCTTTATTCTGGTGTGCAGGTAGCCAGGGATCGATGTATCCGATGACAGGTTTTACCAGCGGTGAGTTTTCCCCTCTGGAATCATCACTTCTTGTCAGTGAGCGTATGGCGTTCAAGATGCATCGTGAAGGCCTGGTCTGGAATTCCATTGGTGCAGATAACGCCGTCTGTAATCAGTATCCGTCTCCCATCATTCCGAAAGACCGCTGGCGTTATCAGATGGTGAACATGTTCCCTGAGAGCACAAATTGCCATGCGTTTGGTGCTACCACTCAAACCTGGGGGATTAAACATAATTCCCCAAACTCGAAAAAGAATTTCGGTTACCTCTTCTGGCGCAAGCGTAACTGCGTTTTTCTGTAAGGAATAAACAATGAAAACATTAAAGTGCCGGGTGCTGCTTTCCTGCACTCTTATATTCTGCACCCCGTTTGTATCAGCCAGTGAGCAGTCTGCTGTGTCCGTCAGGGATATGTCGTGGATCAAACAGCAACAGCAGGAGCTGGAAGTATTTAAACAGAACCTTCAGGGCCAGACATTGCCCCTCCCAATCGAGCAACAGAAACAGATTAACCGTCTTCAGGAGGATATTAACCGTCAACAACAGGCCAGCCAGAATGTGGAGAAGCGTACTTTCCCCGCCATCTATTTTGTCAGTCTGGGCCTGCCCCGTGAGGGGTTGTTACCCATGCTTCGTGATGCAAACCGTTATGGCATTCCCGCTACTCTTCGCGGGTTGGTTAACAACGATATGCGTCAGACCGCTGCGACGATATTTGAACTGGCTAAAGAAGATAAAAATATTGGTGTGCAAATAGATCCGACACTGTATTCCGAATACCGCATTACCGCCATACCTGCTCTGGTAGTGACCTGTCCGGGACATTTTGATGTGATTCGCGGCAGTCTTCCTCTCAGACAGGCCCTGGAAAGAGTGGCTGAACGTGGAGACTGTGCAGCAACAGCAAAACGGTTGTTGAAGGAGGGAGAATGAGAGCATTTTGGGGAGGGCTGATACTCCTTTTGCCGTTACTGGCCGTGGCTGATACAACCAGCGATGCTTTTAATTCTGGGGCTGAATTTGGAAAAGGAAATAAAGGGCAGGGAACTAATAGCCTGAATAATCCGGATTCAGTAACAGGAAGCATCCCTGGATATACATCAAATCCACCTGAAACAGGGTATTACGGCGGAATAAACGGAGATGATGGTGGACTTGTCAATAAGGGCATGGAAGGGTTATTGAACAGTAATGCTGGTCAGGCAGTTATCGATGCCGGAACAAAAAACCCGTTACCGGTTATCGATCCTAATGCTCCTTTTATTACAGCAGGTAAGGATGCAGAATCAAATGCTGACGGAATGATCAACGGAACCGGAAATCCTCAACAATGTCAGGATACGAACGTTTCAAAGTCTGAATTCGAGAAATACACCTGCGAGCGTGACGCCTGGATAGAACAAAGCTGTAGCCGTACTGCAAAAATTGTTATTGAGGGGGATTCCACCTGGGAAACTCAGACGTTGCAATACGAACTCTACGATATACCCATGCAGGAAATTAACGGACGAAATATCGTCACCATCGTTCCCCAGGTGAGCGGGGAAATTATTCAGGCCACTTATTCATGGCAAAATAACACCGGAAATAAACCCCGTTTCTTCATGAATGTTTCCATTCTGGGGGCAGAAATTCCCTGGCACAATAAAGGCAATTACCAGAATGTCAGCTTCACACCCGTACCGGCGACGCTGACCGCCGGCGTTGCTTTTACGTCATCTCATCCGCATGAACTCAGGGACGGTTCGGGCCGACAGAAATTTTATAAACATGTCCCGATGTCTATCCGTCTGGTTCTGCGGGTGAAGAAAAATAACAGCGTACCAAAAGTGGAATGGACTGAATCCTGTGGATTTCAAAAGAGCAGAGGTGTGCTTGCAGCCAAAAGCGCTCCTGTCTTTGTATCCAGCGTCTGCTCAGAGGCCGGAGGATACAGACCTGTGACTATAGATGGTGTTGTCCAGCAGGTGTGGAGTGATTGTTGGGAGTATCTGGATCAGTATCTGGTTCAGTCAGGTTCAAATGGTACCTGCGAGCCACTGATGAATGATCCAGCGTGTACCGTGACGGGAACGCAGTGTCTGACTCAAAACGGAAGTTATTGCGAGCATGAGAGGGTTAACTACGAATGTCAGCGTAAGTTCACTTCAGGTGGAATTATCTGCGGTGGTGAATACTTTTGTAAAACGGGGGACTGCAGTGACACGGATGGCGCCGGGGACAGTGGTTTTGACGAGGCAGTGTCAAAACTGGCTGGACTGGCATCTGCGGCAGATGATGTTAAAAAGGGTCAGAATGCAATGGATGTCAGGGCATTTACCGGGAAAGTGACCAGTTGCCGCAAGGCTATTGCCGGCTTTTCTAACTGCTGTAAAGACTCCGGATGGGGCCAGGATGTAGGGCTGTCGGCTTGTAACAGTGAAGAACTGGCGCTGGGTAAAGCAAAAGCGAAAAAGATTACGGTCAGTCTTGGTGAACGCTGCGATCGTGAGGTTCTGGGTGTTTGTCTTCAGAAGAGTAAAGTTTACTGCGTGTTCGAGGGAAAACTGGCTCGTATAATTCAGGAGCAGGGGCGTCGCGATCAGCTTGGTGTTGGGTTTGGAAGCGGTAAGAATCCTGACTGTCGGGGAATCACTATCCCGGAATTGCAGAATATTAATTTTGACTTAATTAATTTTTCTGACTTCTACAGTGACCTGATGGATAACCAAAAAATCCCGGATTCATCTGTGATGGTGAAACAGGTAAAAGACCGAATCGCGGCTCAGGTACAGCAACAACAAGGTCAGGGAGGGATAAAATGAGGCAACTCATAACAGCTCTCCTGGTGCTGACGGTCAGTTTGCCTGCAACAGCAGATGAGATTGTGAAACCGGCAGCTCCCTTTACCGGCTGGTTCTGGTACAACGAACCGAAAACCCCGCCTGAAAAGCCACAAAAACAACAACAACCCGCGCCGCCAGTCATTCCTGACCTCAGCAAAATGACTGCCCAGGAACAGGCAAAGGTACTCAGAGGATACACAATGGAGGCGCTTAATCGCGCCATCCTGTATCCGACAAGGGAAAATACAGCCACATTCCTGCGTTGGCAGAAATTCTGGACTGACAGGGGATCAATGTTCAGCCAGTCTTTTGCGGCTGCCCAGTTGAGTCATCCGGATCTCGATTACAATCTTGAGTATCCGCATTACAACAGTATGGCTCCGTTTGTTCAGACGCGAGATCAGCAGGCACGGCAGCACGCGGTAGCTGAGATGTCACAACAGTATGGCCTCTTCTATTTTTACCGTGGCAGCGACCCCATTGATGTACAGATGGCCGGTGTTGTTGCTGATTTTGCTAAATCCAATGGAATATCACTGATCCCCGTATCGGTGGATGGACAGGTTGCAGCCTCCTTACCACAAAGCCGCCCTGACTCAGGTCAGGTCCGTTCTATGAACATTACGCATTTCCCGGCACTGTTTCTGGTTGATCCCAAGAAGAAAAACTATCGCGCATTGTCCTACGGCTTCATGACGCAGGATGAACTTGCCAAGCGCTTTCTTAATGTATCCAACGGGTTCAGACCCGCCTCTTAAGGATTTTCCCGTGAATAAATTTGCATATATACGTGCCGCGCGCACGTTGCGGCGTGTCGCATTTTTTTCTCTGGTGACGGCGCCCTCTCTGGTGCTGTTTTTCCTGTTTATCACACTTTCATTTAACAACTCGATTGCCGGCAGCTTCCTTTCGACTGCCCGGTCCCTTATCGCTGATGCTCCGGATGGGATGGTCAATATCTCTGTGTGTGACAAACCGAAGATATCTCACGATGACTTACCTGATGAACGGGCCATTCCATCCCTGTCCGCAGAGGATAACGTTCTGCAACAGTCTTCACCGATGTTTTTAGCAACATGCCTGACCGGACGGAAACCAGCCTCCGAATGGCAAAAGGAAACTGATAGCACCATACGACAACTGTATCTGCTGTCTGTGGTTATGGGGTTATTTGTCTCGTGGTTATTCAGTGGCGCGCTCATCCCTGCTCGTTCTATCTTCAGGAGAATGAAATCATGAAATCATGCTTTGTGAGACTGGTTTATCTCCTGTGGTGGGGTGTGGCAGCAAAGTGCCTGGATTATCTGGTTGCAGCGCCGGTGACATTCACCCAAAACCTGTTGATTTGGACCTGTTACCTGATGTGGGCACTTGCAGTGACACTCATGACAATCGCATGCGTACATGAATGGCAAACTGAAGATTGTAACCTTTCAAATAAGGGAGGTACTGCATGATCGGTAAAGTCGCCGCCAGCCTGTTGATGGTGTTTCCCCTGATAACCAGTGCCAGTGTTCGGGATGAACTTGCCGCAATGGATGAGGCTAAAATAAATTCTCCGGAAGTTGTTGCCCTGACAAAACAATCTCCCGGGACGACACTCAGTCTGATGACATTACCTGACGGTCGTCAGGTTAATATGAAGGACTATGCGGTTGTATTGTTTATGCAAGCACATTGTCAGTACAGCGCAAAATTCGACCCTCAAATCAAAGAATGGGCCGATCAGCACGATATCAAAGTTTATCCTTATACGCTCGATGGAGGCGGTGATCCGTCATACCCCTCGCCAATGATACCACGCAAGACAGACCCTGCTTCCCCTATAGCAGATGAGATTGTCACCTTCTTTGGTAACGGTCTGCCGATTGCCACACCGACGGCCTTCATGGTGAACGTCAACACGCTCAGGGCTTATCCACTAACGCAGGGTGTGATGGATATTCCTGTTCTTGAAAGTCGGATGGCCAGCCTCATACAAGCTGACCTCGACAATGTTGATCCGAAAACGCTGCCCCCCATGCCGGCAAGTGCGCAGGTCACTCCTCAGTAATAAAACCGGACTACAAAATGACTACACATTCGTATGCGTTCTCGCGTACCGAGCGCGTCTGGCTTCTTTTCAGCGTGACGCTGCTGGTATCCGCGACAATTTATGGCTTCCTGGTTGCCCGACTTGCAGGGGGGCTTTCAAAATCTGAGCTGAGTACCTTTCTGCAGGACATACCGGTACTGCTCTTGCTCTCACTGAGCACAGGTTTTATGGCTTGTACTGCCGGACATTATGCGTTGCGGATTTCGCTTCAGAAACCAGCTTTCAGGAGGTATGGGCATGATTAAGTCGCTGGCAGTAGCCACAGGTATTTTTTTTATGGGCCTGTCAGTATCCCCTGTCCGGGCCGATGTAAATGGTGATCTGAACGGATTTTTTGGCAGTCTGGGGTACAGCGGAAACGTCTCGCAGGCGCAGGCATGGCAGGGACAGGCTGCGGGTTACTTTTCAGGTGGTTCGGTGTATCTGCGAAATCCGGTTAAAAACGTACAACTGATTTCGATGCAGTTACCCTCCCTCAATGCCGGCTGCGGTGGCATTGATGCCTATCTTGGTGCATTCAGCATGATTAGCGGTGAAGAAATTCAGCGCTTTGTTAAACAGATCATGAGCAACGCGCTGGGATATGCCTTTGACCTTGCTTTGCAGACGATGGTCCCGGAACTGAAACAGGCTAAGGACTTCCTGCAAAAACTGGCCAGCGATGTAAACTCAATGAATATGAGTTCGTGTCAGGCAGCACAGGGCATCATAGGAGGGTTATGGCCGGTAACACAGGTGTCACAACAAAAGATCTGTCAGGACATTGCCGGTGAAACCAATATGTTTGCGGACTGGGCTGCATCGCGTCAGGGGTGTACGGTCGGCGGGCAGAGCGACAGTGTGACGTCGCGGGCCGGAGATAAGCAGAAAGACCAGGTGTTGAAAAACAAGAATCTCATCTGGGATTCACTCAGCAAAAATGGATTATTGAGTGGTGACCGCGCCCTGAAAGAACTGGTGATGAGTACCGTCGGCTCAATCATTTTTAACAGGAATGGTGATGTCACTATTCTTACGCCGCTGGTTGATAACCGTGACCTGATAAAAGTCCTGATGCGCGGTGGTACAGCGAAAGTATACGGATGTGATGAAGCCTCACTCTGTCTTAATCCGGTCGTCACCAACCTCAGTATTTCTGAATCAAGCGCTCTTGTTACCCTGGTTAAAAACCTGATGATCTCCATGCAGAACAAACTTGTAGATGACAGGCCGTTGACCGACCAGGAAAAAGGGTTTGTGAACACCACGTCGGTCCCGGTACTGAAATATCTGACCAACGCTCAGAGCATGGGAATGAGCGCGACCTATCTGCTGCAGGTGTCGGATTTTATCGCGCAGGATCTGATGATTCAGTATCTCCAGGAGCTTGTTAAACAGGCCAGTATGTCCCTGGCGGGTAAAAATTTCCCGGAAGAAGCCGCCGCGAAGCTGCGTGACAACGTTATTCACGCGCAGGGGCTTCTGGCTGACATGAAACTGCAGTCAGCTGCAGATCAGAATGCGCTGGATGGTATCGACCGCAATATGCAGTACCTGCAACAGCAGGTATCCACCATCGTTTCCGGCTCATACCAGAGCAACTACCATTGGGGTGATCGCTGATGCTTGAGATTTACACCATTTACGGTGGGGGGATGTGGAAAACGGCGCTGGACGCCGTTGTTACCCTCATCGGATCCAGTACATTCAGTACGCTGATGCGTATGGCGGGAACCTTCGGGGTACTGGCTGCGTTGATCATGTTTATCAAACAACGTAACCCGATGTTGTTTGTGCAGTGGCTGGCTGTTTTCATGATTATTACCACGATTTTGTTAGTTCCGAAGCGTTCCGTTCAGGTGATCGATATATCTGATCCTGCAGCTGTCTGGAAAACCGATAATGTTCCGGTTGGACTGGCTGGTATTGCCTCTCTGACGACAAGTGTCGGCTATAAGATGACTTCGTTATACGATTCTCTGATGGCTCGCCCGGACTCAGTAACCTACAGCAAAACGGGGATGCTTTTTGGTTCACAGATAGTGGCCGAAACAAGTGACTTCACGACACAGAACCCGGAACTGGCACAGATGCTGCCGGATTATGTGGAAAACTGCGTAATTGGTGACATTTTGCTGAACGGGAAATACACCGTGAATCAGCTGCTTAACTCGTCCGATCCGCTGGCGCTAATCACCAGTAACCCAAGCCCGTTGCGTGGAATATTTAAAACATCCTCCACAACGAGGCAGTTTATAACCTGCCAACAGGCAGCTGCGGAAATTAAAACGCTGGCCAACGTTGAAGCTAATCCTGGCAGCGCCACGTTTACCTGGCTGACGCAGAAGATATTCGGCAATAAAATCAATGGAGCAACACTGCTTTCCAGTGCGATGGGGGACAGCTACGGCTTCTTTTATGCCGGAGGAATGACTGCCTCGCAGATTATGAAGAACAATATCACCAACAGTGCGATACGACAGGGAATTAAAGGGTTCGCAGCCCGTTCGTCAGATACCGCAAACTTGCTGAATCTGGCGACAGAGAATGCGGCCACTAAGCAACGGCTCAGTTGGGCATCAGGGAACGAACTGGCAACACGCACACTGCCATTTGCTCAATCACTGCTGATGTTGATCCTGGTGTGTCTTTTCCCGTTAATGATTGCTTTAGCGGCCACTAACCACGGTGTATTCGGCCTGAATACACTGAAAATATACGTGAGTGGTTTTATCTATTTCCAGCTATGGCCAATCATGTTCGCCATCCTTAACTACGCCTCAAATTACTGGTTGCAGTCGAAAACTGGAGGGACGGCACTCGTCCTCTCTAACAAAGATATTGTGGCGTTACAGCATTCGGATGTGGCAAACCTGGCCGGATATCTTTCACTCTCGATTCCTGTTCTCTCGTTCTACCTTACCCGGGGCGCGGCGGCAATCGGATCACAGGTTGCAGGAGGTATGCTTAGTTCGGCGGCCTTCACGGCTGCAGGTGTATCTTCCACGACTGCAGATGGAAACTGGTCGTTTAACAATATGTCGATGGACAACGTAAACCAGAACAAAATGGATACAAACCTGGTACAACGTCAGGGCCAACAGACATGGCAGGCTGATAATGGTTCTACACAGACAATGACTGCCGGTGGCCATACTGTTATTGATGGCTCTGGTGCTATGTCTAATCTCCCGGTGAATATGAAACTCAGCCAGCTGGCCAGCAGTGGATTTCAGGAATCAGCGCGTCAGTCGCAGGTTCAGGCACAAACAGCACTGGATGGCTATAACCATAGCGTGACTAGTGGCTGGTCTCAACTGTCGCAGTTATCTCGCCAGAGTGGTACCAGTGACAGCCTGAGTTCAGGCAGTGAAAACAGCCAGGCAACAAATGCCACACGTGGCGCAAGTATGATGATGTCCGCTGCGGAGAGCTACGCCAAAGCAAACAATATCTCCACGCAGGAAGCATACAACCAGTTGATGTCTAAATCACAGGAAGGCAGCTTTAATGCGGGTGGTAAAATTTATGGTAAAGCAGATATTGGGGATTCAGCTATAGGCAAAATTGGCAAATGGACTTTGGGTGCCAGCGGAGGTGTGGAGGGGCATACGGGGGTTGAGTACAAAGGGACTGATGGGAGTTCACACGGAACACAAAATACTAACTCCAGTACGCAAGATCTGCGACATGACAAGAACAGCCAGGCAGTTAATGACTTCCGTCAGGGTATGGATATGGTTACCAGTAGCCGAGTGAGTGATGGCTCAAATCATACGGAGAATGCGGCAACCAGCAATGTTCAACAATTTGCAGCCACGCTTAATGATGCGGAAAGTAAGTATCATCAGTACACAACCAGTTCGACACAGAGCGATGAGTTCAGCCGTATGGCCACTATTGCACAGAATCAGAGTGCAAGCCTGGATACCAACTACACTCAGGAGTTTGTGGATTGGGCGGCTAATAAGTATGGCGACAAAGCACAGAGTATGCTGACAAGTGCCCCAAGTGCGCGTGAAGCGGCAATGGAGTTTGTGAATGAACGTCTGAAACCTGAAATTACCGGAGATTATCAGCAGGGTCGTTCAGACCTTGTAACCGGTTCAGAGCATGAACCATTCAGTGGTAAACATATTGTGCATCCTGCTCAGAGTAATCAGCAAATGACAGGAGCTGCAGATACACAAGGGAGTGGGCATTACAATATGTCAGAAAGTTCAGAAGGGGTAATTAGTGCATCTTCTGGCGACTCACATTTATATGGGAGTAATAGATTGTATGGCGATCAGAACATGCCATTAAGGCAAGATACTTCTGCCCGAGCAAATGAATCGTCCTTAGCAGATTCAGGACATAGTTACAGCGATGGACAGACAATGAGAAGTGCTGAGAATCATAGTGGCCATACTAGAAATCAATATGGTGGTGAAGAATACCGTTCAGCCCCAGTAGTTAACAATCATCGTGGTGAAAACCATTCAGTAGGTAGCAGCGAGTATGCCTCTGAAACTGAACAAGTAAGTACGGCGATAAACATCACCTCTGACAGAAATGCCGCGGGCGGGCGTATCACAGGCAATGATATGTCTGATTCTTTCAAGGAAAATCAGCAAAGATTGCGTGAACAGTCTGGAAAGACTTTTGAGCCTCAAAATGACTTGAAACGTAGGGCTGCGGAACAAAGATCTGATAATCTGCATAATATCAACGATTCTGCTGATGAAATTGCTAAAAAACAATCCACTGTTCAGGCATCCAGTGGTATATTAAAAGGAGAACAAGAAAACGCTCAGGGTAAATTTGCCTCGGGTTATGAAACTGAGAAGGGAAAACAAAATTTTATCCCTACGGACCCGAGCGTAGAAGATGTTCAAGCTAGGTTGGCTGAATTGCGCAAAAAAGCAGGGTGATAGGAGTGTGCATAGTGATTACACAGGCAGATGTAAATAATGACATTCGAATGTTGGCTGAAAGTATTGAAGACTATAATAGACCATTGATTAGTCCTTTACATGCTTTGAAACTAAGTATGCTATTGCCTCTGAGTTGTGCCGCGGTTTATGCGCTGGCTGTCATGTGGACTGTATATAGTTTCGTGCCTCATATTGATCATTTCGACAATATGACCACTTTGACTGGTGAATATGGATTTATTCTTGCGGCTAGCTCCTTAGCTCTGGTTTTTTCATTATTTATCGGAATGGCGTTGTATGGCCCCGCTCTAGCCTATTTATCTCTTAGCAAAGAGGCAAGAGCTAAGTCTTTAATCATAGGGCGATTAAAAAAAATCATTTCAAAGTTTGCAGTGTTCTTTTTCTTATGTAATACATCTGTGGCTATAATATCTGTCGAGGCTCCTTGGGTTTTAGTCTTATCACCAGTAGCTATTATGCTTCCTTTTTTAATTATGCAAACCGTTGTTAGCGCCGAAATGACCAGATATGGCATTGGTCCCATATTAGGAAAGCTGAAGAGTATAAGTCAGAAAATTTAAACGATTAGGTCCCATTATTGGCAAGTTTGCGGTTATCACATTTATAGGTGATATCCGCATCAGTGATGCTGTTTCTTGTGCATTTGTCTAAATTTTAATTAACCTTTTCTATTACATTATTTTCAGTTTCCCCTTCTAATTAATTAATTTACATCATTAATTGTGTAGCATTTCTAATGCTGTATTTTAATGTCGAACTTATTGGGGAGTGTTAGGAAAAATCCTGGACTTATGTTCTGTATCAATGAATTCAAAAATGAAATTCAGGATAAATGATGTGCTTGTAAAACAAACAGGATAAACCATGAAATTAAAACAGTATGCAGTTGTCACTTTAGTTGCCTCTACCCTGGTACTTTCGGGCTGTGGAGCCATGTCCACTGCTGTGAAAAAGCGCAATCTTGACGTGAAGACCCAGATGAGTGAAACCATCTGGCTGGAACCATCTTCAGAGAAGACTGTTTATCTCCAGATTCGCAATACGTCCGACAAAGACATGTCAGGCCTGCAGGCGAAAATTACCAGTGAACTGGCCGCAAAAGGTTACCGGGTTTCCAGTTCTCCTGATACGGCCGACTACTGGATTCAGGCCAACGTTCTGAAGGCTGAGAAAATGGACCTGCGTGAATCGCAGGGCTTCCTGAAAACGGGCTACGAAGGAGCCGCGATGGGCGCAGCTCTTGGTGCAGGTATCACTGCGTATAACTCAAGTTCTGCAGGGGCCACACTCGGAGTTGGCCTGGCCAGCGGTCTGATCGGTATGGCCGCTGATGCGATGGTTGAAGATATTAACTACACGATGGTGACCGATCTGCAAATCTCTGAGCGCAGTAAAGCCACTGTCACAACGGATAATGTTGCCGCTTTGAAGCAAGGAACTTCTGGAGTTAAGGTGCAGACGAGTACTGAGCAAGGTAACAGGGCAAAATATCAGACCCGAGTAGTGTCCAATGCCAATAAGGTAAACCTAAAGTTTGAAGAGGCGAAACCGGTTCTGGAAGCACAGCTAGCTAAGTCTATCGCTGGCATTATGTAACCTACTTTAATTAAGTTGTTGTCCTGAATCAGTATTGTCTTAGGAAAGAACATGAAGAAACTTAAGTTTTATTATGTCTTGATTTCAACGGTTGCGATACTCTCTGGCTGTTCTGGTAATAACCAAACTGAATTTAGTTCAGTTACATCAGCTGCCGATCAATGTACCTCGGTTGTCCATTCGTCCTCTTTGGGTAAAAATGGAAAAACTACACTCAGAGCCATCAAGAAAATAGATTCTTATTATGTACGAGTGGGGGATTCAACAACACAATTCCTCGTATTAGAGGATATCCCATATGTTGAATCCGAGATTCTGGATAACGGAGACCCTGGATCGGCATGGCGACGGTGCATGCAGGAGAAAGGTATCGTTTTTGGTTCTAAGAGTTAGCTACCTGTAACAAGAAAGTCTACAGCACTGACGATGAGATCTCTCATCTCAGGGCGGTAACTGTGAATATCCTCCTCATCAAGCTCATGAAGATAGACCGTCTGAATCAGCTGCGTCATCAGAATATATCGTTCACCATCGATGTTAACGACGGGATTAATCTTGCTCATTCCAGGTAATGACTGGCGCCATCTGACAAAAGGAATGATGACCCGTGTATTGAGATCGATTAACTGATCGGACTGCGCAATGACGAAATACGGATATTCCGGATTGTCCAGTCTTCTGAATACGGTCCCCTGATTCATTTGAAGACTCTCAGTGCTGCACTGCTGCCGGGAATAATATGTTCAGCAGTAAATTTGTTCATAGCATCAATAGCCGCTTTGTTTTCCTGTCTCCATCTGGCCTGACGTTCGGCACGGACCACGTCTTCAAGAGCAGAATTAAGGGCTGCTGAAAGATTGATGTTAAGCATCTTCGCTTCGTCCACCAGGGCGGCATCCAGCGAAATATTGGTGCTTCTTTTGCGCGACCGCATAGTCGTATTCATTGTTAAATCCTCTGCGCATTATGTATGCGCATAAATATAGCGCATTTATGCTCCAGAGCGTAAGTGCCTGTCGTTATTCCTGTGATATTTCGCTTCCTCACATGACTGCACAGGCGCAGTCATGTCTGCGGCGAGCGCTGGAATCTCTTTTTTTAACCAACCGTTTATCTCGTTGCCGTTCTGGCGATGCGATTACTGCCGGGTAAATTCTATGAGCTTTGCAGGTAAAAATCTCACTCAGGGTGGGCAGATGACTGCCTATCGCTGGCGCATGTTCTTTCAGGTCAATAACTGGATAGGATTCTGGATCTTCATCCTTTTTGCTGTGCTGGCAGCCGTCATCTTTTTCTTACGCATACCACAGGAGGTTTTCGATAACGGCTCACTGTGGTGGTTTTCCAGCATTAACAGTAGCTTCATCAACCTGATGCCGCCGGGCACTCCAAAACTCTATGACATCCATTACTGGTATGCCGCCACTCAGACGCAGATGGTTCTGAAAATGACCCTGCCACAGATACTCACAGACCCTTACATGACGGCTATGGGGGAGCAGTTTTTCAATGAACTGCAGTGGGCCGTGCTGGTCAGCGGTGTGTTCAGCATGTGTGTATTCGTGGGCATCGCCTGGTACATTGCCGACATTGGCCGCAAGGAAAGTGAAGACCAGTATATTTCCGGCATGCAACTGACGGAAAACCCGGCCGAGGTGAACCGGCTACTGCGTAAGAGTGGAGAACTGTCCGACTTACGTGTGGGTGAATTACACATGGTCAGGATGGCCGAAGTAATGAACTTCCTGATCCACGGCACGATTGGCGTGGGTAAGTCGACTCTTATTCGCTGGCTGCTGGAGTTCATCCGAAAACGTGGCGATCGGGCCATTATCTATGATTCAGGCTGTACATTTACTGAAACCCACTACAACCCCCGCACTGATTTCATTCTTAACGCTCATGATGAACGCTGCGCTAACTGGGATATGTGGGGAGAGTGTGTTGATGCTGTGGACTATGACAACCTTGCAACGAGTCTTATCCCCGTTGAAGGAGAGTCCGACCCCTTCTGGGTATCCAGTTCTCGGACCATTTATGCTGACCTGGCCATAAGGATGTCTGCTGACCCGGAGCGCAGCATTGAGAAATTTCTCAAGACATTGTTGTCCCTCAGCATGAAAAGCCTGCGTGATTATCTGGCCAACACCCCATCGGCAAACCTGGTTGAGGAGAAAATTGAAAAGACCGCCATATCGATCCGTTCAGTAGTCACCAACTATGCCAAATCACTGCGATACCTGCAGGGACTGGATGACGGTACCAAACCCCCGTTTACCATCCGCGAATGGATGACACAGTCGAAGTACGACAGCAGCTGGCTCTTTATTTCCACACAGGCCCGACACCGCAAAAGTGTCCGGCCTCTGATATCTCTCTGGTTATCACTGGCCACTATGTTTTTACAGAGTATGGGGGAGAACAGCGACCGGCGAGTGTGGTTTATCTGTGACGAAATTCCCAGCCTTCAGCGCATCCCCGAACTGGCAGAAACGATGGCTGAAGCGCGTAAATTCGGCGGCTGTTTTGTCCTGGGAATGCAGAATATGGCACAGATGATCCACGTTTATGGTCGTGAGCTGGCCAAAAGTATATTCGACCTGATGAACACCCGCATGTATGGCCGTTCCCCAAGTGCGGAGATGGCCAAAGTGGTGGAAGAGGAACTGGGGCATCAGCGTAAACGAAAAATTCGTGAGCAGAACAGCTACGGTCTGGATCAGGTCCGTGATGGTGTGTCGTTGGGTAAGGATGAGGTTAACGACCCAATTGTCGATTACGACCAGATTATGCGTCTGCCTAACCTGAGTTTTTATGTCCGTATGCCGGGTGAATATCCGGTTGTCCGACTGAAACTCAAATTCCGGAAGCCGAAAAAACATCAACCCGGGCTGATTGAAAGAAACATTCGCGATGCTCTGAGTCTCGAACTGGAAAAGGTGATTAAAAAAAATGAGCGTGCCGCTTCTGCTGCCGGTCTGACTTTCCCGACCGGGGATGAAATACTGGAAAAGTCGGGTGCTAATACAGCTGCATCCGGAGGCGATACAGGCATTACTTCCCGGCCCTCAGCCATTGTGACAGAAAAAGAAACGCCACCGGCAGGCGTTACTCCTGTCCGGGCCACAGAACCTGAGCTGAAGCAGGAAGACATTATTTCACCACCAGTGATCCCCGAAAAAAAATCAAGTGTCGTGAAGGTTTCCTCCGTTGAGAAAAATAATGTTTTCCCTCTGCTTTTTACCCGGCAAGCCCCACAGGAAACACCGACGCCCTCAGTTTCTGCTTCTGCAAATGACTCTCCGTGTTCTGGGGAACCAACCATTCCAGTTGTGCCCGATCCTGTTGTTCAGGACAGCACTCTGCCGGCGGCATTGCGCAGTCTCCGCCATCGTACATCCGGTACTGAACAGCCTGTCACCTCAGCCCTGGATATGTTGCAAAAGGCGCGCCAACGTCCTAACGCATCAGGCAACGATCAGCAGGGAGATGAGAGCGCGGCAGGGGAAACGCTGAACCTGGATGCACGAATCACCCCGAATAGTGATGGGGGGATAACGGTCACGACGTCGGGAAAAACAGTCCGGACAGACACCAGTCCGGAAACACACCAGACGAATAAACGTCTCGCGCAGGACGAAGAAAATATTTTATTGCATCGCAATCCCGACGATCCGGGTTATGGCGAACACGATCAACATTATGACGACAGAGAGCCTGAATTATGATGTCAGTCGCCCCTATTGGCTACTACAGCCATTCAGATAACTATTATTTCCTCGGTAACCTGCAAAGCCTCTGGATGGGGGAAGGCGCTGACGCGCTGGGCCTCGATGGTCAGGTCAGGGGAGATGACCTGACAGCCGTACTGGAAGGGCGTTTGCCTGATGGTTCCCGCCTGGGTAAAGAAATTAATGGCAACCATGTACACCGGCCGGGCCACGATCTTACTTTTTCAGCTCCCAAAAGCGTCTCAATACTGGCACTCATTGGGGGCGATAAGGAGATGCTGGAAGCCCATAACCATGCCGTTCGTATTGCTGCAGGTTATGTTGAGAAGCTGATTTCTGCCCGTGATACAAAAGACGGGATCACTTCCATCGTTCATACCGGCAAAATGGTGGCGGCGGCATTCACCCATGATACATCCAGAAATCTTGATCCCCAGCTGCACACGCATCTTCTTGTGGCCAACATGACAGAACAGGATGGTAAGTGGAAAGCGCTGGCCACTGACTATATCCATAATGCCGGTTTTATTGAGACGGTTATGAAAATGCAGGTGACGCTCGGGAAAATATACCGCAGCGCACTGCGAAGCCGTGTGGAGGCGCTGGGCCATGAGGTAGAAGAAGTCGGTAAACATGGCATGTGGGAAATAAAGGGGGTGCCGGAAGAAGTCAGGGAAGAATTTTCCTCGCGGGGACGCGAAATTCAGGGGGCAATCGGCGCTGAGGCCACATTACGCAGCCGGGACGTGGCGGCAAAGGATACACGAAGGGCCAAAGTTGATCCCTCCCGGTTACGCCTCATGGAACGCTGGCTGGGGCAGATGAAAGAGAAGGGATTTGATCTCAGGGCTTACCAGGACAGTATTCAACCTTCTGAATACACAGGCCAGGAAAAGGTACCAGGAGCAGTGAGCGTACTCAGAAACACTCCCGTAACGCCCGGATTAACCACCTCAACAACTACGGAACAGGAGCAGGGTAAAGTGTCGGGAGAAAAACAGGCACCTGCTCAGCCGCGTGACAGAGGAATTCATCTCACCACGAACGGTCGCTTCGAGGAACCATTACCGATTCCAGAGGTGACCGAAGCTGTTCGCCAGGCCATCTCGCAGCTGAGCGACAATAAAACACGTTTCACCTTTGGTGAACTGATGCTGACAACGGCCGAACTGAGTGAAAAACTCCCGGACATGAAAGATATTCGTGTTGCGATTGATGCGTCACTGAAAGACGGCATGATTGTACCGCTGGACAGTGAAAAAGGTGTTTTTACTTCAAGGATCCACCTGCTGGATGAGCTGTCCATTCAGGCTCTTAGCCAGGAACACATCAAATCCACAAGTGTGGTCAGTTTTACCCGACCTGAGCAGTATGCGCCGCCGTCACTGGCGGTCGTGGAGCAGGACCCACTGGTACTGATGAATGCTCCGTCAGGGGTGGCAGGTATCCGCGACCTGACGACTCAGCTAACCGGTATTTCCACGGCACTCGGTCGTGATGTTCAGGTTCTGGCCAGTTCCGCAGAACGTGCCATATCCCTGGCAAAATCAGACACACTACGTGACAGACTTATCAGCCGCCAGCATGTCCTGAGTGGCGATTTCCATCTTAAACCCCAGAGTACGCTGATTATTGAGGGGGCAGAGCGTCTTGGACTGAAAGAAACACTGGTTTTGCTGGGTGAAGCCCGCGCGCAGGATGCTCAACTGGTCTTTCTCGACAGCGCCGGGCGTCAGGCTAACGGTAATGCCATGTCGGTACTGGAGTCAGCCGGTATAAGTCGTTCCCGTCGAACAGAACCAGCACCAGGTCTGGAAGCCTCGGTGGTCAGTATCCCTGACAAACGCGAACGCTACGAATCACTGGCCACGCGCTTCGCAGAGCTGAACGGCGGTAGCGAAAACGTAACTGCAGTGGTAATCGGAAAGCGTGAACAGTCACACCTGACAGGGCTTATTCGTAATGCGCTTCAAAATGCAGGGCAACTGGCACGCGACGGTGTGGATATTGAAGCCAGACACCCTGTCTGGCTCGATCAGCGAACCCGCCGCATGCCAGGTTCTTATCGCCCCGGAATGGTGCTTGAGGACCGCAGTGATTCCAGAAATCGTCAGTCTTACGTGATTGATCGGGTGCATGAGGATACCCGTGTACTTTCACTCATTGACGGAGATGGAGTGCTTACCAGGATGAAATTAAGCGATGTCACCGCAGACTGGCGTCTTTTTAACCAGGAAACACTGAATGTGTCTACCGGTGAAAAGCTTCTGGCTGTTGCCGGTGACCGTGAACATCATCTTAAAGCTAAAGACCGTCTCGAGGTTACAGGGATCAGTGACAAAGGAATAGAAATCAGACGAGGGAATGACATGCTGACGCTCCCTAAAAACCAGCCATTGTATGTGACCCATGCTTACGTCAGTGCGCCCGGTGGGCGTGATAATGACCGTGGTGTGGTTCTGGCCGCGTTGAACACTCGGGATATATCAGGTCAGACGGTTAACTCTCTGGCGCAAAGTGGTCACAGGGCGGAAATTTTTACAGCTGAAGTGCAGGACAGAGCTGAAGCACGGTTGCAGAGGATGAAAACGAATGTGTCCCCTGTGCAGTTGGTCCGCACACTCAGTGGACAGGATAACGTCAGTAGCGCGGTTGAAACCCTGCAGGACAGCGTTCGTACAGAGGCAGGGCTTGCTGTCTGGCGTGCGGTCAACGACCAGAGAACGGTGACGTTCAGCCCACTGGTTCTGGCAAAAGATGCTGTGAAATACCACCCTGACCTGGATGCCATCGGGGATGAAATTAACTCGATGCTTAAAACCGGTGAACTGTTGCAGGTTTCACTCAGCGGGGAGCCTAAGCTGGTTGCCCGTTCAACATGGGAGATGGAAAAGGCAATTCTGCGCGTTGTGGATCAGGGGAAAAACACGCAGCTACCGCTACTTGACCATGTCCCTGAAGCCGTCATGAGTGGCCTGACTGATGGTCAGAGAAAATCTACCACCCTGGTGCTTGGCAGTACCGACCAGTTTATCGGAATTCAGGGGTATGCAGGGGTAGGGAAAACCACACAAATTAAGGCTGTTATTGCCGCACTGGATACTCTTCCTGCAGGTGTACGTCCGGTACTGACAGGTCTGGCACCGACACACCAGGCAGTGAAGGAGATGAGTGATGTAGGCGTTCGGGCACAGACCATTAAATCTTTTATTGTGGAACATGAACAGGCGACCGCCGGTGGTGAGAAACCTGACTATAAAGGGCAGGTGTTCCTTATTGATGAATCTTCAATGGCAGGAAACCAGGATACAGCCGCGCTATTTCAGGCGATTGCTGCAGGGGGAGGTCGCGCTGTTTCAATGGGGGACATCGACCAGTTTGAGTCTGTCGATGTTGGCGCGCCTTTTAAACTGATGCAGGAACGCAGTCCGATGGACGTGGCCATCATGAAGGAGATAGTTCGTCAGAAAGATGCCCAGCTGCGAGGGGCGGTGCATGACATTATCGATAATCGTATTGATGCAGCCCTGAAACGAATTGAAAGTCAGCCCGGTGACCGCGTTTCGCGCGATGTGGATGCGATCGTGCCTGACAGTGCCTTTCAGGAAACGACCACGCCGGTGGATGATATTGTGGCTGACTGGACGGGCCGGACGCAGGATGCACGTGATCGCACTCTTATCATTACACAGCTTAACGCCGACCGCAGAGCAGTAAATGCCGGCATCCATGCCACGCTGGCAGAACGGGGAGAGCTGGGAGAGAAAGCGGTCAGAGTGCCTGTGCTTGAGAAAATCACGCATACACGTCATGAGTTCAACCAGACTCAGGCCTGGCAGTCGGGAATGGTGGTGAAACGTGGCGATCGTTATCAGGATGTCCTCGCCGTTGACCGTAATGGCAGAACCGTAACAGTACGTGATGAAGAAGGCCGGATTGGCCTCTATTCACCCCGGGAGCTTATTACTGGTGACGTGCAGCTGTTTCACCGTCGGGAGATAGAAGTCAGAGCCGGAGATTTACTGAAATTTACGGCGACCGATCGTGATCTGGGTCAGACAGCGAATAAGCGATATACCGTCGAATCTGTCAGTGAGACAGGTGATATCAGGCTTAAGGGCGAGAAAGGTCACACAACCATTAACCCGAAAGACGTTCGCGCACAGCAGCATATAGACTACGGCTGGGCAGTAACCGGCTATGGCGCACAAGGTGCCAGTACCGATTACGTGATAACACTGGAGGGCACAGAAGAAGGGCGTAAGGCTCTGGCTACCCGCAGGGCATTTTACATATCAGCTTCGCGTGTGAAGGAGCACGTCCAGATTTATACAGACGGTAAGCAGGACTGGATTAACGCGGTTAAATCCCCGGAGCGTGACATCAAAACCGCCCACGATGCGCTTGCGCCAGAAACACAGCGTAAACAGGCAAAAGCTATCTGGTCAATGGGGCAACCCGTCAGTAAGACGGCCATTGGACGAGCCTGGCTGCGACACCAGAACATGCATGACTCATCACTTACCGCGAAAATCATCCCAGCGACCCGACGCTTTCCGGAGCCTGCGCTCGCTCTGCCTGTCTATGATAACAACGGCAAAAGTTCAGGCCTGGTGCTGGTTTCTCTGGTTGCGAGCAATGAAGGGAGGCTGACACATGGCGAGACACGTATGGTGATGAGTGAACGTGGCCGCGGAGCGTTGTTGCAGCGAAGTAAGTCGGGGAATACGGTCGTTGTAAGTGAGCTTTCGGCTGCGCTCGATGCCGTTCGCAATCGACCGGAAGATGGTGTGTTCTGGCAGGTTGGCACTGAGTCTCTTTCTGCACAACTGATTAAAGTCAGTGGCGGAGAAAGACGTGAGAACGAAGAAATCAGTGTACAACGTGTCAGCCGTGAATCCTCAGAAATTATTCTGCCTGAAACCGAACAGAACGCCGACAAAAATTCCGCAGTCGATATCAGTCATATTCGTGAACAGGACGAAGCCCGAAAGCGTACAGAAGAGTCACTGGCGGCCGACGCCGGGGAATCATCGGGGGAAGCTGCAGAGCCGCTGTCAGTGAAGATAATTCAGCCGACCGGAGAAGAGCTGAACATCAAACCGGAGATTTATGGTGCTGATGGACAAAAAGACATTCCTGAACCCGATAAAAATATCCTCAGAAGTATCGCGTCCTCAGAGGAACGTCAGGAGATTGATCCGGCAAAATTACTGCGTGCCGGGCAGGAGATTGATGCCGGACGTGGTGCGGATATCTCTGGTGTATCCCGCCAGGTGACTGAACTGGCCCGTAATGAACGAGATATAGCGCGACAGACAAACAGTATTGAACACGGTCGTTTACCGGAGCGTGAAGAACAGTCACTGACACGTACCATCCAGAAAGAACGCTAATCCCCATCCCCTATAGAAATCGAGAAACCGTTTATGAAGAGAACGAACTTATCCCTGTTTATCGTTGCAACATCCTGTTTTGTAAATCCAGTCGCACAGGCTTCAGCGCAGCCGTCTCCATTTACACCTGAGCAGGAAGCCAGAATTGGTGAAATTGCAGCAGACTACCTGGTGGCTCATCCCGACGTGCTGGTCACGGTGAGTAAAAAACTTCAGGAACATCAACTACAGCGGGAACAGCTGCGTTATGCCGGCCGTGTGATGAACAACCAGAGAGAGTTATTGAATGATTCCGACACACCCGTTATCGGGCCAGAGCGCGCGAAAGTAGCCGTCATAACATTTTTTGATTACCAGTGCGTGTTTTGCAGCAAGCTGGCACCTGCCCTGGAAAAAGTTATGCAGACGTATCCTGATGTTCGGTATGTATTTAAAGAATTGCCAATCTTTGGTGATCGCTGGGAAAACTCCCTGAAGGCGGCTGAACGTGGGTTATCGGTCTGGAAGCAAAAGGGGGCTGAAGGGTATATGACATACCACAGAGCCATTTACAGAACTGGCCATGATGAGGGAAGACTAAGCGCCGACGATATTTCAGAGGCTTCCCGTCAGGCGGGCTGGATGGATCCGCGAAGAGAAGATTTTACCCCGACGCTTTCCCGAAACAAGGAACTGGCAGGCAAACTGGGTCTAACCGGCACTCCGGGTATCATTGTCATGCCCGTCAGTGGTGCGTCTTCCCAAAAAATCACCGTATTCCCTGGTTTTGTTCCGTCAGAAAAACTGCAGTCTGCTATCGAAAAAGCCTCCAGATAACACCATGCTCCCGGCCTGACATCGGTTTCCCGCCAGAAAACGTTGTCTGATAATGCCGGTACGTATCCTGCCAAAACAGAACCCTATTATTGCGCGTCTGGGGGCCTATCCTGCGTAAAGCACCGCGAAGGATTCTCACATTCCCCTTTGGAAGTTCGAACGTTTCTTGCTCAGCTAAACGTGATCCTATGGGTTTCTGTCACGATCCGCGATCTTTTCGTATGGAAAATTTACGAGTGAAAAGGTAAACTTCCCGGACGTACAGATGCCTTGTGGTGGGGTATTCTGTTGAATAATTTTAGATTTACGCCCTAATCCAAACTTTATTGGCTGCTTTGTGGTGAGGCAGAGAGGGGTAAAACTTTATTTCGGAAGAAATGCGGACTTCCGAAAGCAGGAACGTGGATGGGAGCGTGTCCATAAGACGCTCAGGAACAGGTGACGGAAAGTTTTCCGGAGCCTGAATGCACAAACCCCCCGAAATCTGTAGAGTCTTGGCGGAATCAGACAGAGATCAGGGGGTCCAAAAGCAGGCGCGTTGCCTGTGAAGGATTATAACGCATGCACCATATAAAACAACACCCGACCGCCATAAGAAAAGGTCGGTGTGACTGAGAAAAAACCTACCTTTTACAGACAGGTCAAAAATCCTGAGCCGGAGTTCACTCCGCGAGAGGACAAAAAGACTCTGCCGTTCTGTCGTAAGCTGATGGCGAAAGCCGAAGGTTTTACATCCCGTTTTGATTTTTCCATCCATGTGGCATTTATGCGATCGCTGGGTAAACGGCAGCGTATGCCGCCGGTACTGCGTCGTCGGGCCATCGATGCGCTGATGCAGGGGTTATGCTTCCACTACGACCCCCTGGCTAATCGCGTTCAGCGCTCCATTACCAATCTGGCCATCGAGTGCGGCCTGGCCACGGAATCGAAAAGCGGTAATCTGTCCATCACCCGTGCCACACGCGCACTGAAGTTTCTGGCTGAGCTGGGGCTGATAACGTACCAGACAGAATATGATCCGCAGATTGGCTGCAATATTCCGACCGATATCACCTTTACGCCGGCGTTGTTTTCCGCGCTCGATGTTTCTGACGTGGCTGTACTGGCTGCGCGCCGCAGCCGCGTTGAGTGGGAAAACAAGCTGCGTAAAAAGCAGAGCCTGGAGCCGCTGCAGATGGATGAACTGATAGCGAAGGCCTGGCGGTTTGTACGCGAGCGGTTCCGCAGCTATCAGTCGGAACGTAAACAGCACGGACTGAAGCGCGCACGGGCGCGACGTGATGTCGACAGAACCCGCAAGGACATTGAAACCCTGGTGAAGCAGCAACTGACGAGAGAACTCGCCAGCGGTCGCTTTACCGGAAGCGGAGATGCGATAAAACGGGAACTTGAGCGGCGTGTCACAGAGCGCATGCTGATGTCGCGCGGCAACAACTACACGCGACTGGCCACCGTCCCCATATAGCTTTTCCTGACTGAAAATCCGGCTGACGCCGGAGGATTTCTCACGTCTGTACCTCTCTCATGTCTGTTAATCTACCCAATCCGCGCTGTTTTAACTTCAAAAATGCACTGAAATTCACCTGCAGTGGCCCGAGATTCATCCGTCGACTCTGTTTGCGGTCGCCAGATTGAGTTATCAACATATAACTGCAAGGGAAATTTACATAAAGTTAAAACCGTTATGCTTTCAGAGTGCTCGTCGGTGTACTTTCAATGTGCGTGGTTTCCTTTAAAAACCTGCTCTGTACTTCTTTTAAATACATAATCTTTCTCTCTTATAAATATATAACCTGTTCGTCGCCCGCCCTGTGGACAGGCTCATGAGAATGACCGCCCTTGCAGCGGACTGACGTCCGCGCCGGTTCGGAAAAGGCAAAGGTACCTCCCGCCAACAAGTGGCGGGGGAAAGACAACCTAAAATAGTTACAACATCCAAAATATTTAGCCAAAAACCAGTGCCCACCCAGCCACCCAGCCCCTCCCCACCACTGAAAAGCGCCGCCGCCCCGGCCGAAGGCCGGGAACTACATCGCTTTTAATGCTGGATGTTGTAACTAGAATTAACGGCGCTGTAAGAAGTATCGCTTAAGGTCTTGCGTACACGCCCGTAAGCGGCCCTCACGGCCCGCTAACGCGGAGATACGCCCCGACCCTTGTCGGGACCACTCCGACGGCGCACATCAACACCTGAGCCGTATGACCGCGGGTTTTAGCTTTACAGGGATGGGGGGTTAATAGTGATCTTCTATCGATCAACCGGCTACGCCGGGCTACGGCGCCATTCAGCGACAGTGCCATATTTATCATTTGCTGGCGCCTCTATGCCGCTTTGCGGCATAATCACACCTGAAAATAAAGGTATTTTCAGGGAGGTCCGGATGAAGTATTCAGACACCTTCATGCGTCAGCATGAAGAAATGTGCCAAGTGGTGGGCAATATTGTTTTTGCCCTGGCCGAAGCCGGGCACGACTCACATCGCGAAAACATTGTTGCTGTGCTCCGTAACGAGCTTGCAGACCCCGGGAAGTGGGAGCCAGACCAGGTGCTTTATCTTCAACTGGCCATTGATTTACTGAACGCCAGGCAAGGATAGAGTTTTACGGCGCATCGGGATAAAGTCGTTTAGTTATTGTGCCTAACTGGAGCAAGAAAGGGTTAATGACTGACTCGCGTCAGATCATCTTCTGTCTGACTGAGAATTTTCATGGTCATGCTCCGAGTTGTATGGGGCGGCCGAATTTCAAAGAGACTTCATACCTGCCTTCAGAACTGCCTTTTTAAATTGTACGTTCCTCACCCAGCTGAAATACTAATTGCCTGTAAGGCAATAAAAATACAACTAAAAATAAGTAAATCAACGTATCATTCTGCCAGTGAAAATCATTGGATAAATCCAGTTATGAAGGTTACTTATGTTTCGCAAACTGTTTAAAAGCGTGACCAGTCTGGTTGATGCTGAACTCAGACATAATTTACGTATGAATTCTGAATATCAAAAATATCGCTGGAATATTTTTGAACGCCTGCTGGCCTGGTGCTCTACATACTATGGGCGGGCTATGCTGATTCTCTGGGCTGGTGCAATAATGATTGTTCTTGCCTGTTTGTATCTGAGGCCGCTTCTGGCCCCATTTGGCAAGAAGTATTTTAAGGGAATTGAAATGCTCCCGCAGGGGCTCTCCGATCTACTGGGGGGACAATTAACCATCATTGGTATTGTATTTCCATTAGTTGTCGGTCTGATCAGTGTCCTGTTTCAGAAAAAATCGACCCGTGAGCATATCCAGTCAGCCTATCAGCTTTACTCGGGATACATGTTTGCAGGCCTGAGCGGTCTTTCCCTTGCTGCATTTATTCTGGTGAGTGAACTTTTGTCTGCTCGGGGGGACAAATACCTTGATATTTGCCTTGTTGTAGTGGCGATAATTTGGATGATCATGAATATTTGTTTGTCTATCTGGTTTTTTATTCAGAGTCTGAATGTTCTGGATGATCGCCGGCGTGATCGAATTATGCTTAAGTATTTTATTTCAAAAGTTGTGGTACAGCATATTAGAACAGCTGTTGTAAAAAACTGGTTAGCTTTTCCAGGGGATTATATTAACAAAAGGGGACTGCTGAATGTCTCTGTTGATATTTATGACTCTCCGGAGAAGGAAAATTCAGATCTCCTGAAGTTAAAACTTAAAATGGATGAATGTGTGAGAGATGTCTATACACTTCCATTATTATTTCTCCTCAGGAGATTAAAACCTGACGGAACGGGATCTGCAAGAATCAGAGTTTTACCCGGGTGGGGGATACATAACGGCGAAGTGGTTATTCTGGCTACAACCGGTATCAGATATAATGCTATCTGGGAGAAGCTGTTTAAGCTCTGTTTTATCCGTGGAAGCAAATGGGAAAAAACAAATTTTTTAAACTTCACCAGAGGTTTTTATGGAGAGGTTTATGATGCTCTGGATGAGCGAAATCTGGGGGCGTTTGAGGAAGCAGCAGACCGGCTTGTTTCGACTTTTATTACGTTGAAAAGATGTTTTCAGTATGATGATAAAAATTATATGGATAATGTATCTGTTTCATTTTTTCCGCAAAGCTTCAGTCAGTCTTTCCATAATGATTTTTACCGTCTTGCAGAAGATGTGGTGAAAACACTGGATACTACCCCCACATATTTCCGGAAGATAATGCATCTTCCACAGTCCTTTTACCAATATCGGGGAGAAGACAGGACCGAAGAACTGAGACAGTCTCTTCAGTCCCAGAGCAATATCTGGCAGATACTGCTGGACTGGAATGCGGGAAACAGGGAGTTATCAGTGAACCAGAAGCAACGTTATGTTGCTATGCTGCAAAACTTTATAGGTGAGTGGGAAAGCTGGCATATGTGGTTACGTCTGGCATTTAAGAATAATGCTGATATGACAGGATATGCTGAGGCTCTTGAATTACATTTATTCCGTTCTCTGGAAATGCTTATTACAGCAATAACATCTGATGATATTGATGCCACTGATCTAAGTACTGACATGTTCACATTGTGGCTTAATCAGGGACAGTTCCATAATCATTATCACGAAGAATATCTGTGGCACAGCCATTTTCTTACGCCGGATTTTTTACTGCTACATTTTTCCAGTTGCAGTCAGTCCTGCATGTTGAGGGGGAAGGCATATAACGAAAAAGCCGCATTATCCCTGACAATGCGTAATGTGATAACTGATCTCCGCTTGTTCCTGTCAGCTTATATGGTGAGGTATCTTGGACAACAAAAAAATGTCAATTTGCTCACTGTCATCAAACGGTTACTGTCTCCTGCACTGGTCTCGCCAACTGGGGCGTATAATACACTTCCTCCAGCTATAGTCTGTCAGACTGATGTTATAGATATCATACTACGTCTCACTTGCTGTCATGCAGGAGAAAGCAGCAACTGGCTTTCACGTCTGTCTCATATGGTGGAAAAACTCACCAGAAGCAACAAAGGACCTGTTATTTCTGGGCGGATTTACATGGGAAGGGTTGATGATTTAAATACACTATACCCTGCATTTGCTGATATAGCAGTAATGCTGTCTGTATCTGAACAAAGTGTCAGCAAAAAAGTGATTACTGCAATCAGCGAAGGGATTTTTTCATTTTCTGATAAAAAAAATATTGTCCATATTTTGAAATCTCTGAAAAAAAACACAACAGAAGTAGCTGACAACTTTTTGATGACATCTGAGGAGTACGCTACGCGAGTTGTATTTTTTAATAGAACGCTGGACATGTACATATCCACTTTTGAAGAAAGTATTAAGTCAGATATCATAAAGGCAGAAGAAGATATCGATCTTTTCAGAAGGATTGATATGAACATATCTCAAAATGTCATTGATGACATTAAGAAAGATCATCTTCTTTCTCTGTTTGAGTTTACACCTGAGTCTGAAATTTCAGAACGTTGGGAAAAACAATGGATTAATATTGGTATTGATAAGGAAAATGTGGCAAAGAAACTTGGATGTACAATTGATCCGTCATTTTTTCCCTCAACAACAATTTCAGACTGCGTACTTAATGAAATCCACCGGAAACTCTATATTAACCGTGGTAAGTTGAGTGAGGATATAAGCGATCTGGATGAACTTTTTCATAAAGTAACAATTTTCATGGAAAAGGAAGATGATTGTACCCTCATTGTGTATGGTAATTGTTTTTCCATGGAGTTATACGAACTTGAATATCGTACTGATAAACATAATGAACTTGGCATAAAAATGGTAAGTAAACCAGATAAGGGATACCAGCCACATGTTCTTCCATATATGATTAGCAACTGTACAATATATTTCGTTCCGAACTGTCAGGATAATTACTCATTACTGGTGCGGAATTCATCTTTTGGTCGTTTACGTCTGTTCCGTTATCCTGATGATACGATGTTCTGCACATTCTGCCGGGAAAATGCTGATGACCCGCTTAAAAGTATTATTACCCATCTCTGGGAGCAGGATGCAGAAGTGACAGATCCTGTCATAGCTATGTTTAATCACGTCTGAGTGCTGTGATTTCTGTCTTTTATGCAACAATCGCTGGATATTGTAATTTATGAAATACGATGCCCAGGCATATCTGGGGTCGTCTCAGAAAACGGAATCTATGGTCACTCCCGTTTTTGCAACACCGATTTTGACGACAAGTTG
>OAVK01000284.1_pt1 | contig 32017 bp, 27 predicted proteins | sample 1495301 | NCBI WGS metagenome assembly OAVK01 (sample SAMEA2580094, study PRJEB22360) | human gut metagenome | biome: human gut; feature: human-associated habitat; material: faeces | place: Denmark | collected 2008/2010
GATCGCAGCTGCGAAAAACAACCGGGTTGTTGTTTTTCCGCCCGCCGTATTCCTGAGCCAGCCATGCGGCGGTATCTTTTTCTCTTGCATGGTCTTTCATATAGCGGACAACAGCGTGTTTACTCTCGATATTGCCGTTCCATGCACAAAGGGCAGTATCAATATCTTCCTGAGAAAGAGGGCGCAGAAGCTCATGGAGCTTTGGATAGGTCTCGTCGATCACTTCCCGGTGTAAACGCTGACGGAACTCCGGCACATCCGAATAGAGTCGGATCAGCTCCATATCCTTAGAACCAAGGACTGCACGGCGCACAGCGGCATTACCCTCGATGACAGCATTTTCACGGTCAGAATGCCCGCAGGCATTGCGGTATGCGGCATCCTCGGAAATAGCGGCAGTCACCACAGGCTTATACTGCTCAAACTGCTCCCCAAGGGTAGGCTTTGGTGTTTCTTCATCCATCTCCGGCTGCTGGGCTTGAATGGCATCTTCTTCGGCCAGTTCCTGTTCAGACTGGATCTTGTCATACTGTGCCTGTTCCTGTTCGGTAAGATAGCGGTCTTTCTGGACAAGTGAGGTAATGCGCTTGGCAACCTTTTCCCAGTTCAAGTGAACATCCGGGCAGTCCTGCTTTTTATAGTGCAGTCCTTTCCCATCGTGATCTTCGCCGCTGTGTGTTGCGCCGGACAGGGCATGAGAGCGTCCGCCAATGCCATACTCGTCTTTGAGGAATCTCACTTTCTCCTTATCCGTATGGTTTGCCATGAAGAACGCATAGATACGGCCTTTTCCTCCGGCGAAACTGCTGCCGCCGGTCATAGCGGCGTCGATCTCATCCTCGGTAATGAAGTGCTGAACGGTTGGCACTTGGGAAAGGTCTGAAGAAAAGGTCCTGCGTGGCAGGTTAAGGTCCTTCAGGTTCTCCCAGATCTCCCTTGGTCTGTGATAGTGAAAACGCAACAGGTCACGATCCTGCTGATAGGCAGTCCAGAAGGCGGCGTATTCTTCCTTGAGTGTCTGGCGGAAAGCCGGGTCACTCAGCTGCTCCGTCAGGCGGCGGGTCTCCTCTGGGAAACCATTGCCTTTGATCTCTGACAGGCAGGACAAATATCCGGCTTTTCTGGCGTCCTCGCTGAGATCGTGATACAGATGCCAGAGCTTTTCCGAGAGAAGGGAGCGTTCATAGCCTGCCGCTTCTGCAAGCTCCACATTGGAGGCAAACTGACCACTTTTCAAAAGCTCCCCGATACGCTCTGCGGCACTCTCCCAGGAAATGACCTGGGCAGACCTGTCATAACGGACAGACTTCCCGTGGGAAAGATGGATACCATCCTCGGCATACCATGCACTCACACTGCCAAGGCCGTTACCGCCGTGATACAGCGTTTTCAGTATCTCGGCAATCTCAGCGGTGGTTTTCTGCTTTTCAAAGGCTGCAACCACACGCTCTCTCTGACGATCTGTATTGCCTCCCAAACGCAGCACATGGTCAATATCATTTTGGGCAAAAGAAAAAGCAGAGGATGTATGCGCTACATTCTCTGCTTCATCTATGGATTGGATCTGCTCCGCTTCGGAGAGGAACAGGTTTAGGGTCAGCTGTTGATAAGCTCCGCCATCAGGATCTCCTCTGCCTGGGCTTTGCAGGTGTTCATCAGCCCCACCCACTTCATGGGATCGCTGGCTTTCAGTTCCTCGGTGGCTCCCGCTTCTTTCGCCAGCTGGGGCATCATCTGCTCCAGTCTGCTCTGGGCGGTCTCGTCGATCTCCAGAAGGTGCTGGTACAACTTCTCGCTCAGCAGCATCTGGTTGTAGAGGATGGGACGATGTTCCTTCAGGTAGGTTTTCCTCATCCTGCCGTACTTGCCCAGGGGTTTCGACCGCTGCTGGCTCAGCTTCAGGTCGGGAATCTGATAGTCTCCGTTCTGGATGTAGGTCATGGGATTGTTCATCTTGCTTGCTCCTTTCTTGGTTGGCTTCGCGCTCTGCATTTCGGACGGTAACGCCGATCTGCCGCAGCACCTGCTGGTTAATCTGACTGACCGCTGTTCCCAGCGCCCCGATAGTTGCCGGGGTATTGAAATCAAAGATCGCCATGAAATCTTCGTGGTCGAAGTAGCGTTCTGGTTCCAGTCCACAGCGGGACATCAAAGCGTAAGTGATACTGACGGTGGCTGCTGCCTTGAACTGTACTCCGATGTTAAACTCATCATATTCCTCCAAAAAGGAACCGTCAACGATATAGAAGAAGTCCTGCTGATGCTCCGTCCAGTATTCCTCAGCCAGTTTTCCGGCTACCTCCGTGAGCTGTCCGGCAAGGTCATCACCGGAAACATCATAGGTGCGCTCAAGCATGGCCTGCACGGAATCCAGATGGCGCTTCTCCAGCTGCCACAGCCAGGGAGTGCGGGAATGTTCACGGGTTCCGGTGTCGGAAATGTCAAAGACATAACGCAGGCGAGGTCTGTCCCCGGAATCGTCCACCAGAGCAATCCCTTTGGAACCGCGCCTTACATACCGGCCCATCTTTTCATTCCACAAATCGTACTCCGCACAGGCGATGGCGTCCGGTCGCTGGGCATAGATCATCAGCTGCTCATGGAACGGGTACTTGTAAAGGCGGGAAGCAGTAGTGAGAAACCCTGCCCATTCCTGCCAACTCCCCGTGAGCTGCGTTGTCACCTTCTCCGCCATCTGTGCATATAGTTCAGCTTTGGTTGGCATAGTGTCCTGTCCTCCTTTCGGTTTTGGGGTAAAGAGGTGGGGTGGCATATTGCCACCCCATCCCTGCGATTATGGTGTTTACTGGTCAAAGTCCGGGTACAACTCCAGCTCGGCAAACTCGGCATCACTCATGGCCTGGAGCTTGCCCAGTGCGCTGTCTGTCAACTCCCGCAGCTCGGTTTCCTCCGGGGCCAGCTCGCCGCGCATCTCACGCAGGCTGTCGATCAGTCCGGTACGGCTGCCGGTATTGTAAATGCACATCAGGTTCATTTCCTCAAAAGTAAAGTTTCCCATATCAAATCTCCCTTTCCGCACTCTTTTTTGGCGCTATCTTTTTGTGTTCTGCCTTGGGCTGGCTTTTCAGCTGCTCCATGACGGACTTTTTCTTTTCCCGTTCCTCCCGATGGGCAGCGGCAGCCAGATCCATCAGGGAAATGAGCTGACCGCTGCGGGCCTGCTGTTCCAGCTCTGCCACCGTAGGCTCTTTTGCGCCATTATTGATGATACCGTCGATCATGCCGTAATCGTCCTCCACGGCCATCTCCGCATTTTTCAGCGGATTTTCCGGCAGGAATCCGGGGATCTGGGTAAAACCAACACTGTCACAGTAATGACAGGATACCTTACCATCCTGCTTGATCGCAACGATGTCACTGACACTCATAGAAGGACTGTGAAAATCCGCCGGTTTTTGCAGATTAAACTGCTCATATAGTTTTTCCAGCTGCTCCGGTACCGTGCCAGACTCCCTCAGCGGAGCAGTGTAAATGAGATCATAATTGCTGCGGTCTATGGAAATGGCATGGGACTTTAACCAGTCCAGATTCATAAAGCGCACATTCTGTGGATCGTCACGGCTCACCTGATAGATGGCAAAGCAATCTCTGTTCTGAGCAAGAAATGCCTGTTCCCGTTCCTGCTGATGTTCCTGGCGCTCCATGACCTTTTCGTGGAACTGAGGGCTTTTCTCCCATTCCTCACGGTCCACACCGAAAAGGCCGCCATGATCCATGATTTCCTGCGAGTCAAATACCATACTCTCCGTATTGTCCTCATGCAGCACATAGACAGTCAAACCAGCGGCATCCAGTTCCAGCGCCCGTTCTCTGGTAACAGGGAGCATCCCATCATAGGAGTATCCGTATTCCTGCATATCCGGTGTAGAGACCTGCTCATCCGGCGTTGGGTATTCATCCAGCGCCTGCTCCTGTGCTTCCGGCAGCTGGGAAGAAGCAGCCATCTGACTGGCCTCTGCCTGCATCTGCTGGTAGGCGGCTTCCTGCAAGGTCTCAATCATGGACAACGGTGCGTATTTTACCGAGTCTCTGTCCAAATCGTTGTCATCACAAATCTGGAGAACTGCCTTCATGCGGGAAATCCCCGGCATATCCAGCTGACCACCATCCAACTCTTTCATGGATGCGGCATCGTAAAGGGTATAGTCCCAGCCGCTGTCACAGGACTGGATATGAAGATAGATGGCATTGTCGATCAGAAACAAAGCCTCCTGCTGATTGGCGTCCGCCCCCAGCACTTCCATTTCCGGCATTGCCGCAGCCAGTTCCTTTACCGCTTTCTGTACCAGCGGATTGTCACGGTAATAGTCGATTGCCTGAATAGTGTCCAGGTCAATGGTCTGCCCGGTCAAAATCGGAAACGGTCCTTCATAGTCGCTTCCGTCTTTCAGTTCAAAACCAATGCCCTTGATCCCGTTCATTCGTTCTGCCGGAATCTCCTGATAAATACGGATTGCTTCCTCCAAAGACAGGTTATCGTGGTATTTTCCGAGGTTTGGAAATTCCATGCACTCTGCTACATAGTAGGTCAGATCGCCGGTCGGCAGCCTATCAGATACCTTAATGGCATCTGCTGGCTGCTCTATCGGGGCGGTTTCCGGCTCTACCTTTGCATGAGGGTCGATTCCGCGCTCTTTGCAGATTTCCTTATAGTGGCGCTCAATGTCGGAGATCAAAGTGCCGGAGGTTTTGTTGATGGTCTCCAAACTGGCTCTCAACTCTTTCAGTTCCTTGCCCTGACTCCAACTGGCAATATAGCCAAAGCTGTTTTCTCCTGTCTCGATGCCAAAATATTTGCAGACTGCATAGGAGATGCTTTCAGCCTCCACTTCTTCCGTGTGACGGTTTTTGATTGCCTGTTTTTCTGCGGTTGCATCTTCCTCAACTGCAAGACGCCATTCAAACTGATTTTCGTCCACATAACGCCAATCCATATCAGAAGCAAACTGTTCGGCTTCTTTTTCTGTGGCAAAATCCAACTTGAAATCATGCTTGGTTCCACCTTCACTCTCCTGCACAACCTTCCATGACGGTAGCATTTCATATTTTTTAGGGTCATGGAGCTTGCTGTGGGCAATCTCGTGTACTGTGGCCGAAACCGTCTGCACCTCGCTCATGCCCTGACGAATGGCAATTTTCTGATGATCGGCAGAAAAATAGCCGTCCGTATCGGCGGCCATTGCTTCAAAAGTAATCGGCACCGGTGCGCTGCGGCGCAGGGCCTCCATGAATGCCTCATAATTTGGCACATTGCCGGAAAGGGAGGAAGCAAGCTCCGGCAAAGGTTTCCCGTCGGTCTGACTCACATCAAAGACCTTGACAGGGCGAAACATGGGAATCTCGATTTCTTTTTCCTCTGTGACGATCTTTCCGTCTTTATCCAGAATCGGAGCCTTGGTATCTGGGTCCAGCTTCTGCTCCTCGATTTTCTTCTTGTACGGTGTGGGAGCGATGATGGTAATGCCATGCTCGCCCTTTTTTACATGACGCTCAAACTGGTCTTTCCACTTATTGTATCCGGCCACCAATGTGGCGTCCGGCTTCTGCATATAGATGAGCATGGTGTTGTTTACCGAATAGCGGTGGAAGCGGGACATGACGGACAGATAGCGCATATACTTTTCACTCTCAAACAGTTCTTTGATGCCCTGCTCGATGCCATCTGTGATTTCCCTTAGCCGTTCTCGGTTGGTGGGTTTGTTCTCAGCCATGATTTTCAATCTCCTTTCCAAGTGTGTGATTTCTGCTGTGTGTTCTGCAATCCATGCCTTTTGTTCTTCTTCACTTTCATAAAGGAAAAGGTCCAGCAGGTATTCTACATAGGCTTTCTTCTGGATTGCTTCCACAAAACGGGGGTGCGGTTCTTCCTCCGGTGTCCTGGGAGAACGGTCGGCTTCCCATTTTTTCAGCAGATAGTAGTAATCGGACAGTACGCGATAACAGCGCTGTCGATCCTCCCGAAACTTCTGTGCCTCGGTTTTTTGCCGGACATATCTCCTGCGGGGCGGGGCCTGACTGTCATAGATCAGGCCAAAGTCCTGTGCCAGTTTCTCCGCCGCTTCTTTTGGGGAGAGGTTAAAGAGCTTTGCGGTAAAGTCGATCACATCCCCATCTGCACCGCAGCCAAAGCAGTGGAACCGCTGGTCTACCTTCATGCTGGGGTTCTTATCATCGTGAAAAGGACAGCAGGCCATACCAGTTCGACTGACTTTTATCCCGTAAAACTCTGCCGCTTCTCTGGTGCTGACCGACTGCTTGACCGCTTCAAATACATTCTCTGCCATGTGCCTTTAACTACCGGACTTTTTCACAGGGGGCTGGTATCCGGCGGCTTTCGCACGCTCACTGGCAGCTTTGCGACGCTCGGCGCTGTATGGCTCCCGGACTGATACACACCGCTTGGGGACGGTAAAGTTATGGGCGTCCTTTCGGGTGATCTGGTCGGGGTGCTTTTTTGCCAGCAGTTCCAGCTTCTCCATCAGACGGGGATCGTGGGTATAGACCTCAGCCATTGGTTCTGCCTGGTTATAGAGGAGAATGGTTTCCCGTTCCACTAAAGAGAGCTTCATCGGCTGCCTCCTTTCCGCTGGTCAAATTCCAGCTTGAAGTTGGCATACTGTCCATCGTCCTCCAAAACCACAGTGGCATCGTAGGTCTTGCCGGTTTTCTCCGAATATAGCCCCGTCACACGGACACAGCCATCGTTCAGCAGCGCAGACACCACAGCTTTGGTCGGCTGTTTTTTCTTGGCAGCCCACCATTTGTTGTTTTTCCAGATTGCAAATTTGCAAGAATCATTCTGACAGAAGAAGCCTTTTTGCAGTTCTGCAACTTCACCGCCGCAGCGAGGGCATTTGCCCACCACCTCACGGGGCGGAGTGAACAGGTACTCAGTTCCCTTGATGACCTGATAAGTCCCCACCAGATCTTTCAGCATGGTGCTAATCCCGTCCAGAAACTCCTCTGGGGCAAGCTGCCCGCGCTCGATCTCGCCCAGGCGATACTCCCACTCGGCAGTCAGAAGCGGCGATTGCAGTTGTTCCGGCAGCACCGTGATAAGGGATACTGCATCGTGGGAAGGAAGAAGCTGCACCGTTTTTCTGTTCTTTTTTCGCTCCAGAAAACCGGCAGATACCAGCTTTTCCAAAATACCGGCACGGGTGGCCGGTGTCCCCAGACCTTTTCTCTCAGCATCCTCTGGCATATCATCTTTCCCGGCAGTCTCCATTGCGGACAATAGGGTGTCCTCCGTAAAGTGCTGAGGCGGACTGCTTTTGCCTTCTTTGACGATTGCCGCAGAAACCGAAAGTGTCTGTCCTTCGGTCAGCTCCGGCAAGGCTTTCTCTACGCCCTCTTTTTTCGGCTCTGCATCCTTCATTTTGGCACGATAAGCGTCCTCCAGTGCTTTCCATCCGAGGTGCTTCACTGTTTTCCCTTTTGTGGTAAACTCCCCACCGGCACACGCTGCAATCACAACGGTTTCCGAATAGATATGGGGCTGGGCTACGGCGCACATCAGACGCAGAGCCACCAGCTCCAGCACCGCTTTTTCTCCCGCAGGAAGGGCAGAAAGGTCTGCGTCCTTGAGATTTCTGGTAGGGATTACTGCGTGGTGGTCGGTTACTTTCTTATCGTTGATTACCGTCTGCGGATCACAGGTAATGGCGATTCCTTTGCGAAACGGCATAGCATTGGCAACCAGATTCACCAGCACCGGCAGGCTGTCTGCCATATCGCCAGTCAGATAGCGGCTGTCAGTACGGGGATAGGTGCAGAGCTTCTTTTCATACAGGCTTTGCAGATAGTCCAGGGTCTGCTGGGCTGTAAATCCAAGCAGGCGGTTGGCATCTCTTTGCAGAGTAGTCAGGTCATAGAGGGCAGGCGGCTTTTCGGACTTTTCCTTGCATTCCACCTTTTTGATTGTGACATTTACACCCTGACAGGCTTCTTTCAGCTGCTCAGCAGCAGCCTTATCCGCCATGCGCTCCCCGGATACGGTAAGACCGGGCAGCTCCAGCGCCACGGTATAAAAGGGAATCGGCTTAAAGGTGTCGATCTCAGCTTCTCGCTGAACAATAAGCGCCAGCGTCGGGGACATCACGCGCCCGATGTTGAGGGTTCGGTGATACAGCACGGAAAAAAGCCTTGTCGCATTGATCCCCACCAGCCAGTCGGCCTTGGCACGGCAGAGGGCAGCATCCCGAAGTCCGTCATAGTCCGCACCGGGGCGCAGGTTTGCAAAGCCTTCCCTTATGGCGGAGTCTTCCATCGAAGAAATCCAGAGCCTTTTCATAGGCTTTTTGCAACCTGCCAGCTCATAGACGCTACGGAAGATCATCTCGCCCTCGCGTCCGGCATCACAGGCATTTACCACTTCCGTCACATCCGGGGCATTCATCAGCTTTTTGAGAATATCAAACTGCTTTTTCTTATCTTTTCCTACCACCATCTGCCAATGTTCCGGCAGGATAGGCAGATCATCATATCGCCACTTGGCATACTTTGGGTCATAGCTGTCTGCATCCGCAAGACCGGCCAGGTGGCCCACGCACCAGCTGACACGCCAGCCGTTGCCCTCCAGATACCCGTCTTTACGGACGGTTGCGCCGATCACCGCCGCCAAACTCTGGGCAACTGATGGTTTTTCGGCAATTACCAATTTATGTTGAGCCATGATGGTTCCTCCTCTCTTTGAGCCATCGGGACATTTCCCGGTGACAGATACCTACGCATGGTCTTCCATAATTCCCGCAACCATAGCAGGGGTGGCTGTGGGGTAAAGAAGGAGGACGGGAAGTTTCCTTCCCGCCCTCCGGCCTGCGTGTCATCATGCGTTCGTAGGGGCTGTCTGTGAAACGGGTCATTTCACACTGTCCTCATCATCTTCTTCTGTGCTGCCCCCGTCAGCATTCGGTTCGTCCGACTCCTCATCCTCGGTTTCCCATTCCTCGGAATCTTCCTCGCCATAATCATAATCGTCCAGACTGTCATTGCCCTTGGTCTTAGGCTTATTCTTAACGAGCTTCGAGTAGGCAAATACGCCACCGCCACCAAGCAGAGCCAGCAAAAGGGCCAGCGCAGCCGGGTTCAATCCGGCAGGCTTCTCTTTTTCCGGCTCCGATGTTTCTGCCGGAGGTTCCGGTGCTTTGCCCGTACATTTACTCTTATCAGTTGCGCAGACCGGGCAGGCCGTATTGACTGCCCCTGCTTCACATTTTGTCGTGCAGCTACACACAGCAGCCGGCTCCTCTTTGACATTTTCATCTTCCATCAATGCCATCAAATCCGCTTCATCCACCTGATTCAGAAAGTGAACAGCAGTCTTTTTATCCTCATTAGCCCTGTCGATCAAAATGTAAAAATAGTTGCCAGCCTTGGTGGTAACGGTAATGAGCTGCTTATTGCCACCAAAATCATCCACCAGAGCGGCATTGCCATCTGGTGTAAGTGCCGGTGCCGGTTCTGTTTCTTCCACAATCACATTGCTGTCATTGGTAGAATCCTCTGCCGGTGCCGCCGGAGCCTGTTCTGACCCCTGTGCGAAAGCAGGGATCGTAAAGCCAAATACCACAACCATTGTCAGGCAAAGGGTGGAAAGTGTTTTGCAAATTCTTTTATTCTTCATAAGCGGTAACCTCCTGATTATTTGATTCCGACAGTGCTGTATCTCTGCCGTGGTTCATTCCACCGGAAAGCATAGCGTTCAGCTGTGCTGGAGTCATGCGTAACGCACGAACCATCTGAACGATTTCCAGATTCTCTGCCTCCGTTTTCTGTGCTTCCAGGGTCTTGAGCTTTTCCTGATATTCCGCAATCTTCTCACGGGTTTTCTCAATTTCCTGGTCGATACGTTCAATTTTGTTTTTTGCCATAACCGTTCACTCCTTTCCACAAAGTCTGTTACCAGTTCATCAGGCCGTAGCCCTTAATACTTTGATAATTCAGGTCATAACTTTTGATCTTGCAGGCATCGCCGGAATTTCCCTCCACCGTATAAACACGGCTGCCATCCGTACCGATCACGATACCCACATGGTCTGCTGTCCCATCCAAATCCCAATCAAAGAAAATTGCATCTCCGGGAGCCAGATTGTTATAGCCTCTTGCACCCCATTGTCCATGAGACTGGAACCACGGAACGCCCTACCACTCACAGCCTGCAAAGCGCGGTTCACTTTTTCCAGCCTGGTTATAACACCAGGATACAAAGCAGGCGCACCACTCCACGCGGCTGTCAAAGCCATACCAGCTCCAATAAGGATAGCCGCCCACATTGCCCACCTGACGCTTGGCCAGTTCCACCAGCTGAGGATTGCCGGGGCGGGTACCGTTAATGAACTGCACACCGGACAGATCTTCCGAGCCGCTGGTATCAGGGGAACCACCGCCAAACAACAGCGGCTTATTGCCCATGGTCTGCCGGTAAACCTGATACATTTCCATCTGCTCCGGGGTCAGTAACTCCGACGCCACAGCGGAAATGGGCTTGCTGGTGAGTTTCACATTCAAAATGTAATACTCATAGGGGACTTCTTCTGAGGTGGTCTCGCCGGTCTCCGGGTCGGTGGAGGTCTCCGTGCGGTAGCGAATCTCCACTTCCTCAGTAAGCGTCAGCTGATACTGTGCTGCAAACACACGCGCCAGCTCTGCCTGAGCGCTCTGCTGGGTGTAACCTTGCAAGACGGCAGACAGAAATGCTGCCAGCTCATGAGGGTCATGGCCGATCATACCAAGGTCATAGCGATACTCGTCATACCCTGGGTGGCTGCTTTCAATGTTGTCGATTTCCTCCTGCAACTGGACTTCTCTGGCTGCATAATCTGCCTCCACTGCCAGCATTTCCGGGTCATCCGACGGATAAGTGGTACCGGAGAGAACGGAACCGATGCTCTGCGCCATCATGGAGCAGGAGGACATGGTATTCATCAGCATACAGGTAATGAGGAACAAAACCCCTGCCATCAGGAAACCCTTCTTGTGGCGCACGACGAACGCCCCTGCCTGCTGTGCCTTTTCTTTCACCGTCCTTGCGGCTTTTCCGGTTTTGGACGCAGCCTGGGCGGTATTTCCGGCAGTCTGACCGGCGTGTTTGGCGGCGGCATACTGCCTTTTGATGGCCTGCTTTTGCTGCCAGCGGGAAAGCGGATTGCTGGCAAACTGGGGATTTTCCTGCAAAGATTTCTGGTACAGAACATTTACATTTGCCTTTTCCAGTTGGCGCTCTGCCTGTGCTGCTTTGCGGTACGGCTTCAGCTTGTGGCTGCGATAGCCCTCCCGCACCAGATAAGCGCCGGTCTCCACCGCCTCCTCGGACTTGTGGGCGCTTTCCACGCCCACATTGTCCTGCTCTGTTTCCCGTATCTCTTTGTGGAGCTTGCCCACGACCAGATGGGCGGGAGCTTCCCTGACTCCTTGAGAAACTTTGGAAGGTGGCTTTTTCTTGTCCTCAAAGGTCAGCTTCGAGGTCTTTTTTCCGGTATCCGGGTCAATGACCGTCTGCCTGACCTTTTTCTTTGGGATATTGGCCTGCGCCTTATCTGCTCTGGCCGCAGCTTTCTCCGCTTTACGGATCGGCTTTTCCAGTGCAGGGTCAGACCGTTCCTCATCAGTAAAGCGCAGGCGCGGTTCCTTATTCAAACCATTCTCCCAGCATGAGGGAGGACATCATGTAGTGCAGCTCTGCATAAATGGCCATTCCCACCGGATCGTTGAACATACAGCCGGACAGGTAGGCATAAAACTGTGCCACCACATCGGACAGGATCTTCGCTTCGGTTCCTTCCAGAACCAGACCCCCCATACCTTCTTTGGCACGGATGGTGCTCCACACCTCTGCCAAACGGAGCAGCCCCACCTGACCGGTCTCATTCAGTTCGGCTGCCTGGTCTGCCGCTGTGCGGCACTCGCTGACTGCTTCAGCCATGACCGTAAGCAGCTGGCTGCGCTGGGCATTTACCGCCCTGTCAAAAAACATCAACGGGTTTTTATTCAAAATGTTGGGGTTCATCATCATTCATCCTCCTTTTTCAATTCTTGAGGTTTGGTGGTCATAATGCGGTAAAGCTCGGTATTCTTCGGGAAGTGATCCACGAAAGGCAGGATTGTAGAGCCATAAAACAGCAGGCCCTCGCCCTCACCGGAGTGGGTCACATAAGATAATTGGTGTGTGGAAATACCCAGCTGCTTGGCGAGGATCTGACGGTCTCCGCCTGCCTGGTTGAGCATATACACGAAGTCGGAATTTTATAGTGATAGGTAAGCCCCTGATATCATCTCAGGCTTTTCCCCCACTTCACACCGTGCATGCGACTTTCACCGCACACGGCGTTCCATCGGTTAGTAGATTTCGTTGTCTAAACAATCAAACCTGTCATAGAAATACTGTGTTGTGTTGATTAGTGAGAGATTAGATTAACGGCAGAGACGCCAACTCACGGAGCGTATTTACCTTTTTGAGCTGGCTCTTGTCAAGCTGTAGGAATTCCAAATATTTTGCGATTGTATCTGCATTGATGGCATGAATCAACTTGTGTACAGAATCCTTCACTAAAATAAGATTCCCATAGGAATCATCGCCTCCAAGATACCGGGGCAGTTTGTGATGACAGTGAATCTCATGTGTACTTGAGAATTCTTCACCGGTAACAGCACATTTTCCCCATTGAGCAGAGAATAGTGATATTCTGTTATCTGCATATTCCGCGCTATAGCCATAGGGTGGCTTCCGCATAAGCGAGAGCAGAATGGCCATATTGATTCGTAGGTTATTGTGAATGCCTTCCCGCCCCTCTGGAGTGTAGTAATTCCATGTTTTTTTACGGAATAAAGGATTCTTGTGTTGCGTGTAGCCAATAGGATATACTGGCTCATTTGTGCCTGCAACATATCGCATCATTTTGGATTTTCCAAATCGGCTTCTTTCAAACTCAGTCAATTCCCGTCCGGTTTTAACCAATCGATTCCCGTTACGGGTACTAAGCCTATTTGTGAGCAGTGTCATAACTGCACGATTTAGTATTGCGCAATCATGGTTGATATGGGTGGCAATGCAGTAATAATTCTGCATTCCTGTGACCATACTGTTATAGAGCCTGATTTCACCCTGTTCTCCATAGATTTTTCGGGGATGGACAATCCGTTTTGCCTGTGTTTTCAGCTTCTGGCGCTTGTGGTCAAAATTCTTATCAGCGATGTATGAAATTACCACCAGCTTGTTGCCTTTCCTGTGAACTTTCATCTTGAACCCAAGGAAGTCTGAGTAATGATTTCTGACATTGATAATCCTTGTTTTCTTTTCTGAGATTTCCAGTTTCAGCCTTTCTCTTAACCACTGTATAACTGCGTGCATTGTCCGTTCAGCAGTATCTTTCGTTCTACAGTAAATCCGAAAGTCGTCCGCATATCGAACAATGAACATCTCTTTGAGGTTGGACTTTTTCGCCTGTCTGTACCCGTTTTCAGGTCTGACATTTCTTTTGCATATCGGACTCCATTGCCATTGGCTTTCAACCCAGTGGTCGAGTTCGTTAAGAACGATGTTTGCAAGGAGTGGAGAAATGATTCCACCCTGTGGTGTTCCCTTATCAGGCGTAATAAATGTTCCGTCCTCAAGTTTTATCTGTGCTGTCAGTATTCTCCGAAGCACAAATATAAGCGCCTTATCGTGAATCCCCATTGCCCAAATCTGCCGAATCAGCTTTGCATGGTTCACATTGTCAAAAAATCCTTTAATATCGAATTCAATGACATAGTGCAGGTTTGCTTGCTGTAACAGTTTATAACTTCTGGCAATAGCGTTTTCTACGGAATGGTTCGGTCTAAAGCCATAGCTGTTCTCACTGAACTTAGCTTCACATACCGGCTCCATTACCTGCTTAATACATTGTTGGATTAACCTGTCCCAGATGCATGGAATGCCTAAGGGTCTTGTCTTGCTCGGGTCGTATGGCTTCGGTATCTCCTTTCGCCTGACTGGCTTAGGACGATAACCATGCTCACTTCCGTTTACAATAAATCTCACTTTTTCAACTACTTCATCAGGGGAGCACTTTCCAATGTCCCTGATTGTGAGTTTATCTGTTCCACACGTTTTACTTCCTGTGTTTTTCTTGATATTTCTGTATGCCAGCAGAATGTTTTCCCTTTGAAGGACGATAGACATGAGGTCTGTAAACACCTCACCATTCTTACTGGCAGCATATAGATTATCGAAGGTATCTTGCATTCCGTAATACTCGTTATGTCGCAGATTTTCCTCACATAGCAGTTGTTTCTTTTTTCTGGTCATAAGGCATCACTCTCCTTTCGCGGGAAAGTGTCCCTTTTTGTCTTACTCGTAATCCTTATACGATTGAATGACAACAATAGTTTCTAACCGACTAAAGCCCATTCCTCAAGCCCGCCTTTTTCGTTGGGCTGTCATAGGTTCGAGCTTCGCTTTTCAGCACAGATTAAGCGGCTTATATGATTCGTCCGCAGATTGCTTATGAGCAACTCTGTACCTTTCCACGTTCCGATAACCCTATCTGTACATATATCCTTAGGTGTCCGCTATAGTCCTGTCAGCTTGATTGTGCCTGCAACACAATACGGAATTTCATATTTTCGATTTTTACTTTACCGCACTGACCCACATTTAAGTGTCCGTACATTTCTATACGGTAAACATCTAGACCCGTACATTCGCGGTTTTCGTCAGTCCGTCGTAGACATTCTCACCATAGATATTTTATAGACTCCCGGCGTGTCATCTGCATACAGTACCTCTACTGCACTTTCGTCAGCCGTGTTGCCACGCTGTTACGACAAACTTCCGCCGACTTTATCGAGCTCCAGACTCCAGCCATTACAGCCGAAGCCGGTCGAAGTATCAGAGTAGGCATTTCAGGGCGTTACTCCTTCATTCTACCTATCGGGTTATCAGTTGTTGCTCATCCCTGCCGAGATAAGCCCGACGCTTTTAGCATCACATGGCCATAAGTCTATGAAGTATTACCCTCATAGCGTGATGTTTGTGCGTCAACGTGTCGCACCAAAGATATTTTCCACCTCGCGGCTGGAAAGTAGATCTTTGACGTTCTGCGTGATTCCGGTGGGGATGCCGCCCCATTTTCTGAATCGCTTCCAAATTTCTACCGTATAAGCAGCGGTCTGTTCCTCCTTCAAAAGCAAGTGCATCTCGTCGATGTAGTAGCGGGTAGACTTGTGAGCGGCACGGTTGATGGTGACACGGTTCCACACCTGATCCTGAACTACCAGCATACCGATTTTTTTAAGCTGCTTGCCCAGTTCCTTGATGTCGTAGCAGACAATCCGGTTATCAATGTCCACATTGCTCTGATGATTGAACACATTCAACGAACCCGTTACATAGATTTCCAATGCCGTTGCAATGTACTGAGCTTCTTTTTCTTCCTGCTCCCGCAACAGGTTATAAAGGTCCTCCAAAATCGGCATATTCTCTGGCTTTGGGTCATTGAGATATTCGTTGTAAACCAGCCGTACACAACGGTCAATAATGGTTTTCTGCACCGGCTGCAAGCCCTCCTTACCGCCCACGATCAGCTCACACAAACTGAGGATAAAGTCAGACTTGAGTGACAGCGGGCTTTCATCATCCGAGTAGTCCAGGTTCAAGTCCATCGGATTGATGTAGTTGGTAGAGGTGGGCGAGATCTTGATGACCTGACCATGCAGACGCTCAACAAGAGGTGCGTACTCCGCTTCCGGGTCACAGATGATGACATCATCATTGGTAAGCAAAAAGCAGTTGGCAATTTCTCGTTTTGCGCTGAAGGACTTACCGGAACCCGGCGTACCCAGAATCAGGCCGTTGGGGTTTTTCAGCAGCTTTCTGTCCACCATAATGAGGTTGTTTGACAGAGCATTGATGCCGTAGTATAGGGCTTCTTTCCCGTTCTGGAACAGTTCCTGCGTAGTAAAGGGCACAAAGATAGCTGTGGAACTGGTGGTCAGTCCTCGCTGAATTTCAATCTGATTGAGACCCAGAGGCAGACAGCTCATCAGCCCTTCTTCCTGCTGGAAGTCCAGCCTGGTCAGCTGACAGTTATACTTCTGGGCAATAGAGCCTGCCTGAAAGATGTTGTTGCCAAGCTGACGGGGATTGTCCGCTGTGTTCAGCACCAGAAAGGTCAAAAGGAACATTCTCTCGTTGCGGCTCTGCAAATCCTGCAAGAGTTTTTTCGCTTCACTGCCGTAGGTAGCAAGGTCAGATGGAATGATGTCCATGTCGTATCCGGCACGGACTGCTTTTTTCTGTTCCTCGATCTTGCTGCGGTCCAGGTCGGTAATCTTCCGCTTTACCGTTTTGATGGCTTTCACCTGATCCACCGACTGAATGTGCATACTCACAATGAGCGAACTTTCCATATCCAGAAAATCAGCCAGCAAACGGTCATTCAGTTCCGGTGCGAGGATCTGCAAAAAAGAAACAGCTCCGTATTTCTTACCCATACGGAACTGCTTGCCGGTGCGGAACTCAAAGGAGCTTGGTGCAATAAAATCCTTTGTGGACAGACCGGAAGGAGCCAGCCAGTCCCATTCAAACTGAAACGGGAGTTGTTCATCCATGTGGAATACCGCATGAAGCTGAAAAAGCCTTTCTTTACCGTCCAGCGTTCTGGCAGCCACACCAAGACGCTTGAAGTTATTAAGTATATCGGTCTCAATACGCTCCAGACGGGGCTTGGCGGCTTTGATGCTGTCCGCGTCGATACCAAAGGTCAGGTATTTGGTCTTGATGAGACCGTTGTTACCTCTGGCCAGCTGATTTTGCAGCATTGTGGTGTATTCCTCGCGGATACTGTCAAAGGCGTCCCTCTGGGGCGGGATGGAAATGGAGTTAGCAAAGGTCTCCTCCGATGCCGCAAGGTTCAAAAAAGACAGCTGGAAATGAATCGAGCTGTCAAAATAATTGAGGAAATCACACCAACCCTCAAAGATTGCCGTCTTATCTTCGTTTTGGGAGAGCTGATAGTTGATGTCCTGAAACTGAATGGTCTTTGTGTAGTGGCTGTCCGATATGCGGCAGATTCCGTCCGGCCACATCCGTTCATAAGGGATACTGTCCTGCGCAGATTTTCCTTTTTTGTCCGTGCGGTTGGCGCGGACAATGGCCGCGTCGATCTGCTTCTTATCGGCGCGGGACAGCTTTTTCTTTGTCTTTACCGGCTGCACAGTTTTTTCCTCGGTTTTCCCGAACATACGATGCAGCCATTTTTTTATTGCGGTGAACAATGTCATACACCTCCTTATCGAGCATTTCCTGCCGCTTTAATACGGCATAAAAGTTATTGGTCTGGTAGGGACGCTGCTTGGGACGGATCACAGCTACTTTGAGAATGTTGCCCACAATCTTTTCCAGGGGCTGTCCATGCTTTTCGTACATAGCCAGCATAAAGAAGGGCAGCATAACCAGCATCATACACATAGCCGCTACGCTGTTCCCGGTAGGTTTTCTGAGCAAAAAGAAAAGCGGTACGCCAATAAGCGCTCCGCCCGTGAAGCAGATAAGCTGCCGCTTGGTCAGATTGAACATGACCTTTGTTTTGACTTTTGTTAAGTCCTTGGGTACGGGTACATAAGCCAATGTGGAAACCTCCTTCCGTTTTAATGCGCCTGAAAGACTGATTTTGCGAGGCTGCCGGTTTTGAATAGTGTAAAGCACAGCAGTACGGTGTAGCCCACGCAGCTCCAGATTGCCATGATGATGTCATCTTCCAGAGCGATGTTCTGCACCAGCACAGCATAAATTGCCACGCAGACGATAATGAGAAACGCCTGAAAGCCCAGCGCCAGCAGGGATCGGAGGTAATTCTGTCCCATACCGCCCCATTCTTTACCCATCATTGCAGCCATTGGAACGGGAGCCACCGAAGTCACAAGATAAATCTCGATCATACGGCCATAAATGACGATAAAGATACAGATATACAGCGCCCACATGGTAATGCCGATAAAGAGGGATTGGAACCACAGCCCGAACAGCGGTCCCAGATCCATTTCCATCAGCCTCGGTTCCAGATCGGTCATAACTGAGGAAATGTCAATAGACGCATCCGAACCGATGATCCCTGCCGCCTGTGCCACCACGCTCTGCGCCATATCAAAGACGCCCATCACGATATTCCATGTGTTTGTGACAATGAGGATGGCGGCGGCTGATTTGAACACCCACTTGAAAATCATCCAGGTATCCACATCATGCAGGTTGTTTTTGTCTGCGATCATCTGGATCAGGTCTACGGTCATCACAATAGCCAGGATCACGCCTGCAATCGGCACCATGATGGAGTTGGACAGATTCTCAATCATGCTGAAAATACTGCCATTCCATCCCTGTGGTGTCTGGCCTACCTGTACGGATATATCTGCGACCTGTTGGTTTACGCTGTCAAACATCCCCGAAAGGTTGCTCATAATACCGCCCACCAGCATTTCTTTCAGCCAATTTGTCAGGGCTTCAAGTAAGAAATCCATACGGTGTCAACCTCCTTTCCGCCGCCCCCGCAAAACTGCGGGAGCGGCAAGGATTTCATGCAGGGACGCTTAGACAGAGAACAGCCCGGAGAGCAGAGGTACAAGGACCATGCCGACTACGGCTACACCAGCACCGGCCATGAGCTGCTTCATGCCCTGTGATTTTGCACCAGGGTTGTCGTTGCCGTAACCTTCGAGCAGGTTGATAACGCCCCAGATACCGAGACCGGCACCGAGCGCGATAACGAGGGTCTGAAGAACGGTGATTGCCTGTTCAAAAAATGCCATATAGTTTGTTAGCCGGAATCTGATTAAAAATTAGGTTTGTCATGTTTCATAGGCATACAAAAGCCGGAACAATCTGCCGCCCGGTTTCCGGGGGCATGATTCCGGCTGTCCTCCTTTTTCATTATTTTTCTTGCGATTGTCCGCTTTGTACGCCAATGGCCTCAACAGAGGCAGTTGCGGCAAATAGATACGATCACTCCTTTCTCAGCGGAACCGTATTACACGCCCTCCGTGTCTACTTCATATACATCGCAGACCTCATTGGGCTTGAGTTTCAGCCTTGCAGACAAGAATGCTTCAATGTCAAAAGCGTTCTTATCATCCGCGTCGGCAGTGTACTTGAAATTGGGGTGCTTGGTGATGTCGTACTTATCCGAAAGGAAAGGACGCACACCGCGCAGCTGGAGGATGCACTTGCCGCCATCCATAACTGCAAGCTCATCCTGGCTCATCAGCTCTTTCCCCAATTTTTGATAGTTGAGAGAGTGGGAAGTTTCCCGGCCACGGCTCTCTCCGGTGTTGTAGGTGTCGATGGTTTCCTTGCCCAGCACGGCAGCCAGCTCTTTGAGGGTAGTCGGCTCTTTACCACCCAGGAAGATGGAAGTATCCATGTTTCCGATAATGGTATCGGCGTTGTCCTTATAAATCGCCTTGAGCTGACTCTGCGCCTGCAACACCAGACAGGCGGAGATCTCACGGCTTCGGATGGTGGCCACCAGCTTTTCCAGACGAGGAATCTGCCCGATATTGGCGGCTTCATCAATGAGACAGCGCACATGGACTGGAAGCCTGCCGCCATACACATCGTCCGCCTTTTCGCAGAGCAGATTAAACAGCTGGGTGTAGCACATAGAGATTAGGAAGTTAAAGCTATCGTCCGTATCACTCATGATGAGGAACAGGGCAGTTTTCCTGTCTCCCAGAGTGTCCAGCTCCAGCTCGTCATAAGCTGTGACCTCACGCAACTCCGCAATATCAAATACGGCAAGACGCGCACCGCAAGAAATCAAAATCGACTTGGCTGTTTTTCCGGCGGCCAGCTTATATTTCTTATACTGGCGCACCGCAAAGTGGTTTGGCTTCTCGGCTTCTAATGCGTCAAACATCAGGTCTACGGGGTTTTTGAACTCCTCGTCATCCTCACGGACTTCCATAGCGTTGATGAACTCAATGAGGGTGGAGAAGTTCTGCTCCTCCACCGGGGCCTCATAATGGATATAGCCAATAAGCGCGCAGTACAACAAGGTTTCTGCTTTTACCCAGAAATCGTCTCCGGCCTTGCCTTCGCCTTTGGTATTGGCGATCAGCGTTGTGACCAGCTTCAAGATGTCCTTTTCGCTATGGATATAGGCGAAAGGGTTATAGTGCATGGACTTCCTGAAGTTGATGGTATTTAGAACCTTGATTCGGTACGGCTCATAAATGACCTTGCCGTGCTTATCCTTCATGGGCTTTCCGTCTTTCCCCAGTTTGGGTGCGCCCCTTTGGAGCATCTTTCCGCACTCCACCAAAATGTTTCCCTTCGGGTCTGTGACCACATAGGAACTGTGCATCTGCATCAGATTCGGTTTGAGCCAGAAGCGGGTCTTACCGGAACCGGAGCCGCCAATCACCAGCACATTTTTGTTTCTGGCGGTCTTTGGGTCCTTGGGGCGGCTGTTCATTGTCAGGCTCTCCGTTTTCGTCAGAATCACATTGTTCTGAAATACAGGATCAACGTAAGGTGCAATATCCTCACGGGTTCCCCAGCGGGCCGAACCATATTCCAAACCATGTCGATATTTCTTGGCGTTTTTACTTTTGAGGTACACCGCCAGACGCAGACCAGCACCGCAACACAGCCCCACCAGCAGATCCAACGGGTGAAGGCTGGGCCAGAAACTTTGCAGCGCCCCAGGCAGAACCGCAACCAGCGAAAGAAACTTTTCTGAAGCATCCGCCCCTTGTGCCATTCGCCATGCCTCTCCAAAATTGGTAGCAAACAGCCCCAGCAGGATATACGGCATATTCAGCAAAATGAGCTTTTTGATGTCCAATGTCTTTTTCATCGTTCCAGCTCCTTTCGCTTGGTGCGATCCACCACAGCATTTTTAACCATCTCTTTGAACTGGTTAAGTTTTGCCAGTACGGACGGGCGCTCTGTTTTCGTTGCCTTTTTGACCTTTTTGTTGGTGTACTCTGTAAAAGCTGCTGTCAGAGCATCTGCATCACGGCCTTTGAAAAAAATCAGGTACTTTGGCGGAGAACTGCTGCGGTCCTTTTTCACCGCATAATCCACACCATATTTCCGGGCAATTTTCTCAAACGCCTTGATAGAGGGGTCTGTGATCTCAATATTGGATATTCCCTGATTCTGCCCGACAAGCTGCTTCACAGTCTGTTTCCCATGCGGAACAACCGGCGCATCACGGCTTCTCTGTTTTTCCAGCTTCTTTTCCTTGCGATGTGCCATGTACTTGCTTATGGCAGCCTTAAACATTCTGCCGGTAAACTTTGTTCCACTGACAACCAGCGTCAAAGTTCTGTTTTCCACTTCTTCCTGCATTTTCTCGCCTCCTTTCCACGAAGTTTGCAGGGAATCTCTTTTTTTGCTAAGGCGGAACCACCAGCCGCCGCAGAAGATAACGCTTCATACCGCCCTCCTTAGCGTAACTGGTCAGAACGGTCATAGTGCAGATTGCCCTGACGTACCTTTGCGTGGCTCAAAATCTTAATCTGTCCCTTTTCCTGACTATCCAGTGCTTTTTCATAACCGGTATCCGACAGGAACAGGCGGGTTCGTTCGCCTTTCCAGCCAACAGGGGAATCGTTCGTCAGCACATCAAAAATAATCATGTGCCGGGTGTCCTCCGCAAAACGCTGGAGGTCCATATATCCATGACCGTGATAATTCTGCGCTCCTGCCTTTGCCCGCATTTCTTCCATCAGCTGCCCTATGGTCTTTCCCTCAGACATCATGCTTGCTCCTTTCTCCCGGCAGTTCCGGGCAATAAAAAAGCGACCATTTACCAGCCGCCATACAGATCGTGATTTACTTGTGAGGTGTAATGATTGCTTATCGTGGTCGGTGCATTGAACAGAACGGTCAGAAGATACTGCTTCATGTTGCGAATTTCCGTGGTGTTCTTCTGTAAACAGTCCATGACAAACTCAATGTGCGAGTTATCCAGCTTCAAGAACCTGGAACGAACGATTTCATGCGGAAAATCACTTCCTGCAATACGGGTGGTCTTTCGCTTTGCACAGACCGTTTCCACGATTAGCTCCACAATCTCATCCAAATCCTCCCGATAAGTTTCATACTGCTGACACAGGTATTCATACCCGATATTCTCCTGAATCAATTCCCGATAACTCTCTATCTCTGTGAGTGACATCGCATCCCTTCCTTTCCGTTCCGGCAGACAATCTGCCGCGCAATCCCGGAAGGGAATGGAATCGGTACTTGATCCATAAATATTTTGTTTTTGAGTATTAGATTTCTCTATATTTAATTCTGCGGGCTTTTCCGTATCCGGTTTATCCATATCCGGGTTTTCCGTATCTGGTGAATCCGTATCCGGTTTTCTAAGCTGTGGCTGCTCGTATATGACATACTCTATATCGCTGATGCGTCCCTGCCGGTCACGCAGCTTGTGCCGCACAATGTAACCAGCAGCCTCCAATTCCCGCAACGCAGCGCCTATGGCATCCACGCCCTCCTTACAGATCTTTGCAAGACCACGGGTGGTGTAATTCCAGTCCTCTGGCAAAGATAACATCATGGAAAGCAGTCCCTTGGCTTTTAACGACAGGTTTGCATTTCGTAAATGATGATTGCTCATCACGGTATAATCACGGGTCCGTTCAATGCGAAAAACGGCCATCGACCTCACTCCTTCCGAATTTTGGGTACAAAAAACCGCAATCCTAAATCAAAGAATTGTGGCGTTCAACTTTCTCTATATTTTCTTGTGCATTTCTTTCCCGGCTTAAAGTCGAGAATGTGTCCCTCAACAACACGGGCATACCGCTTGATTTTGATTTTCCGGAGCTGATGATCTTGGAGAGCGTTCTGATAGCTGTCCTCTGCAAGAAACAGACGCATTTCATCACCTCTGCTCCCGTAAGCACTGCACGGATGGAGAACAACAAACTCAATCATCCATCGGGTGCTGTCCTCAAAGCGTTCCACGGCAAGAATGTTATGTCCTTTCAGCTCCCTTGCTGAAATATCTTTCATAGGCGGCTCCTTTCATCGTTCCTGGTCTCTCTGACGCTTTTTCTGCCATGCCTCCAGCAACTTGATGATGGTTTCCTGCATCCGCTGGGGCGTATAGCTTTTAGGGAAATACTTCCGCAAGGTGTCAGAGGTAAATGTCACTCGGTCCAGATCGCTTTTCTTTTCCTCACCCATGATGACACGCATCATATCGAGGGTCAGATGCCCCTCCTGACTGTATTTCTTGAGCCGCTGGGCTTGAGAAAGAGAAGGGGTAGCCTGTTCGCTGTCCATCGCGTCCAACAGGTCTACCTGTTCCTCCTTTTTGAGAAAGGACAGCTCATAGGCGGGATTTAAGGCAATTTTCTTTTCATCCACCATGTCCAGCAGTTCGGGAATCAGCTCAGTCAAGCGAATAAATCTCTGAACCTGCCTTTGACTTTCTCCTGCTTGATTTGCAACCAGCTGAATTGATGTCTGCGACTTCTCGCCAACTTGGCGAGAAGTTAAATCTGAGCGTTCTCCTTGATGTTTTATAGCCTCCAACTTCATTTTATAGGCAAAGGCCCTCTCACTTGGAAGCAGGCTTTCTCGTTGCAGGTTGCTGTCAACCATAATGATCGTGGCGGCATCATCATCCAAATCCCGAACAATGACCGGCATGGTCTCCTTTTCTGCCAGCTCACTGGCCCTGTGCCGTCTGTGTCCGGCTACCAGCTCATAACCGCCCTCCGGGTCCGGTCGAGCAATCGCCGGAACCAGAACGCCATACTGCTTGATACTGTCAGCGGTCTCCATCATGGCTTCGTCATCCTTGACTTTGAATGGGTGGTTCTTAAAGGGATGCAGTTCAGACAGCGGAATCTCCTGAATCTTTTCCAGCTTTGCATCCTGCCGACCTTCTTCGGTGGAGAACAGATCATCTACCGAGGCCAGCTCTATTTTTTTCGCGCTGCTTTTCAAGTTTCAACACCTCCTTCGTCAGATTTCGATACCCCTCTGCCACCTTGCCGCCAGGGTCATGGGCGAAAATACTTTTTCCCTCTGCACTGATTTCCTTTGCCCGGACAGAATGGGGGATCTCTGTGCCGAATACTTTGATCTTGCTGCCATAGGTCTCCCGCAGGAGCGCGGAAATCTCTTTGGCAAAGTTGGTTCGGCTGTCCACCATCGTCAGCAGGATACCGTCAATCTGGAGCTTGGGGTTGATTTGCCTCTTTACCTTGTTTACCGTGGAGAGCAGCTGTTCCAGCCCTTTAGCGGGCAGATACTCTGCCTGAACGGGAATGATGATCCTGTTCGCAGCCGCCAGCGCATTGACTGTGAGCATACCAAGGGAGGGCTGGCAGTCGATGAGGATATGGGAGTATTGCCCCTTCAGTGTGTTCAGATATTGCCGCAAGATAGTCTCACGACTCATAGCATTTACCAAGGATACTTCCATACCGGAAAGTTGAATGTCGGCGGGCATCAGGTCAACGCCTTCTGCATGATGCAGAATACCTTCTCCGGGGCGTATAGGCTGATCCATCAGAATTTTGCCCATTGCATCCGACAGTGTAAATGGCAGCTTGTCCGGTTGCGGATTTCCCAAGCTGATTGTCAGGCTTCCTTGCGGGTCCCCGTCGATCAGAAGCACTTTCTTTCCGGCCTGTGCCAGACCTATTCCCAAGTTCGCACAGGTTGTTGTTTTGCCAACGCCGCCTTTCTGGTTGGCGATGGCGATGATTTGCGTGTTCATTGACTTCACCTCATTTCTAATTATCGCTGTTGCTTCTGGAAATAGAAAAAGCCGCCACTTCAAAATCATAAAGTGACGGCCCTTTCTAATGCCGGAATCTCTGAAACAAAAAAGCACCCAGTTATTTGTTACTGAATGCCTGCATTAGAATCGTATTTAATTGTTCAGATTTGGTCAGATTATGCCAAACCCTCCAGAGAAAAATCCGGTGTCTGAGAGTGCCAAAATCACCCTCAAAAATACCCCCGAAATTGCTCTCTGGTTTAAACTGTACCCTGCAGAATGGACACTCATAGTTTAGGGGGAGCCCTGATCTTCGGACAGGAAGATTAGGGGGACGCCCTTAACGGTGGACACTTCTGCGGGAAAGATTTGTGTGGTAAGATGTATCCTGAAGAGGACAGAAAGGCATGGATACAGATGAGCAAGAAGACGCACACGAACCCACTATCCAAGCAAGAGATTGAGAAGCTACGAAAGAATCCGTACGTTGCTTCAGTGACCACCAACACGGTGCGCTTTACTGAGGCCTTCAAGGAACAGGCGTATGAGAAGAAAAGACAGGGAATTCCTGTGATGGAAACGATGCGCCAGTGCGGGATCGATCCAGAGATTCTCGGAGCCAGCCGCGTGGAAGGCTTCTCCTACACGCTTAACAAGAAAGCCAAGCAGAAAAGCGGCTTCTCGGATAGGCGTAGCCAGAATTACCGACGCCCTCCGAAGACTGGAGAAGAAACGATGGAGCAGCGGATCCGGCAGCTTGAGAATGAACTTGCTTACACAAGGCAAGAGGTCGAATTCTTAAAAAAACTGCAGGCGGCAAATATGGAGGCTCAGAAACAATGGGAATCCAAGCACCGTCAGAAATAAAGTACGGCCTCATCCGCGAGGCTGTACGGCAAGACGGCAACCTGTTGAACATCAGTGCTCTGTGTCGGATCGCAGGCGTATCCCGATCCGGATATTACGCCTGGCTGGATGCCGCGCCGTTGAGGCAAAGCCGTGAGGAAACGGACAGCACAGATTTTGCCCTGGTGAAGCAGGCTTATGAATTTCGGGGATACAAGAAGGGAGCACGGAGCATCTACATGCGCCTGCTGCATCTTGATCCGCCTGTCGTCATGAACATCAAGAAGATTCGCCGTCTGATGCGAAAATATGGACTCCGCTGTCCCATCCGTCAGGCAAATCCCTATCGGCAAATGGCCAAGGCGATGAAGACAAGCCATGTGGCAAAGAACGAGATTAACCGTCAGTTCCGAAGCTACGCACCACGGAAAGCCTTACTGACAGACATTACCTACATCTTTTACCGGGGCGGCGTCTGTTATCTCTCCCCGATCCTTGACGTCTGTACGCATGAAGTGCTGGCTTACCGGCTTAGTGACAACCTCAGAGTCGACTTCGTTCTTGACATGGTTGACGCCATGTGCAGCAAGTATGGAGCCGAGCTGGACAACTCGACTATTGTCCATAGCGATCAAGGCTGCCACTATACCAGCAACGCCTTTATCCAGAAGCTCAAGGATGCTTCCTTCGTGCAGTCTATGTCACGGAAGGGAAACTGCTGGGATAACGCGCCGCAGGAGAGCTTCTTCGGTCACATGAAGGATGAGATTGCTGCTCTGATTGCCGGGTGTGACACCTATGAGCAGGTTCAGGCTGTTGTCGCCGATTGGATGGACTACTACAACAAAGATCGCTACCAGTGGGATCTGGAAAAGCTCTCCCCGCGGGAGTATTACTGTTACCGTCAGACTGGCGTATATCCGCTGAAACCGGGCATCTCGAAAAAACGGAACTCCCGGGGCTCTGCCCCGGACCCCGAGGTTTAGCGCTTTGGTTTCCAGGAGGCAGTGATAAAAAAGGCAGCATGCTCATGCACACTGCCTCCCGCAAACTCGCCCGGGCGCTCGGGTCGCTCCTCAGCGTTGCCCTATCCTCCCTGGCGGTAAAGCAGCTACATGTTATCATATCTGGGGCCATTTTTAACCCCTAAAATTCAAAATTGTCCTTGACATGGGGTACACTTCAGGTTGTCCTATTTTTTAACCACTAAGGCCGTTTTTTGACCCCATTTTTGCCGGTTGTCCTATATTTAACCACTAAAAATTGGGTGAAAACGGCTCTCGTTTTGCCAAATTTGGTCAAACCATATCAGCCCGTTTAGATATAGCAAAAGCCCGGAAAACCTTGATTTTCCGGGCTTTTTGAACCATTTTGATATAGTCTGAGCAGTCGATTATCGCTTGCTGAACTGCGGAGCGCGACGAGCCGCTTTGAGGCCGTACTTCTTACGCTCCTTCATACGTGGATCACGTGTAAGGAATCCGTTCGCTTTTAATACTGGTCTGTACTCAGCGTCAGCCTCGAGTAATGCTCTTGAGATACCGTGACGGATGGCACCAGCCTGTCCTGTGTATCCGCCTCCGTGTACATTTACTAATACGTCAAATTTATCTGTTGTCTCTGTAGCAACGAGCGGCTGACGAACTACAACCTTTAATGTCTCAAGTCCAAAATACTCGTCAATGTCTCTTTTATTGATTGTGATTTTACCTGTTCCCGGTACTAAATATACTCTTGCGATGGATTTTTTTCTTCTTCCTGTTCCATAATATTTTGCATTAGCCACTGTATTTTCCTCCTCTCAACCTTTCCTTAAAATGTCAGCACTTCTGGTTTCTGAGCTGTGTGATCATGCTCTGCACCTGCATAAACATGAAGTTTCTTGATCATTGCTCTTCCTAAAGGTCCCTTCGGAAGCATTCCCTTGACAGCAAGTTCAATTACCTTTTCCGGTTTCTTAGCCATCATTTCTTTCAGTGTTGTCTCTCTCATACCGCCGACATACTCGGAGTGATTGTAGTAGATCTTCTGATCCATCTTTTTTCCTGTCACTTTGATCTTGTCAGCATTGATTACGATTACGTAGTCACCTGTATCAACGTGCGGTGTATAAACCGGTTTATTTTTTCCTCTTAAAACATTTGCAATTCCAGAGCAAAGACGACCTAAAGTCTGTCCTTCTGCATCAACTACATACCATTTTCTTTCAATCTTATCTGGATTAGCCATATAAGTTTTCATTGGTTGACCTCCTGTTTACATTCTCTATTTTCTACTAACATTCATGTATATATTGGGAAATCAGTCCGCTCCGGGGCTTTGGTGCAAACTGTTTTCTTCTCACGTCATACTTTTTTATTATATTATTACCTTCCTACTGTGTCAACCTTTTTTTGCGTTTTTCTTCCATTTTTCATAGTCATCTCATTTCCCTCCCTTTTCGGGCTCCACCCGTTGAATCTTGATTTTTAACATGGTACACTGTTACTGTTTATTTCTTTATATAGAATAACAGAAACCAAAAAGAATGAGGAGGCTTTTTATGTGGGCTTATCATAGTATTTTCTATCAGATCTATCCCATCGGATTCTGTGGAGCTCCTGTACACAACGACGGGCAGACCGTCTCCCGAATCCGCAAACTTCTGGACTGGACGGATTATTTGGCAGACCTGGGCGTAGATTCTATTCTCCTGAATCCGGTTTTCGAATCGGACAATCACGGATATGATACAAGGGATTTCCGTAAAATCGACTGTCGTCTTGGGACTAATGAGGACTTTGCCGGGGTCTGCCGCTCTCTCCATGCGAAAGGAATCCGTGTAGTATTGGACGGCGTGTTCAACCATGTAGGGCGAGGATTCTGGGCTTTCCAGGACGTACAGGAAAAGAAATGGGATTCTCCTTATAAAGACTGGTTCTATATCAACTTCGATGGAAACAGTGGTTATGATGATGGATTCTGGTATGAAGGATGGGAAGGACACTACGAGCTTGTGAAACTGAATCTTAAAAATCCTGCCGTGGTGGATTACCTGTTAGACTGTGTCCGCTTCTGGATCGAAACCTTTGAAATCGACGGGCTTCGTCTGGATGTAGCATACAGTCTGGATCACGGATTTATGAGAAGACTGCGGAGTTTCTGTACCGAATTAAAACCTGACTTCGCTCTCATTGGGGAAGTTCTGTTTGGGGACTACAATCAGATCGTCAATGATGAAATGCTCCATAGCTGCACGAACTATGAATGTTACAAAGGGCTGTTCTCCAGTTTTAACGATATGAATCTTTTTGAAATCGCCCATTCCCTGAATCGTCAATTTGGCCCGGAACAGTGGTGTATCTACCGGGGCAAGCATCTGATGACATTCGTAGATAACCATGATGTTACACGGATCGCCAGCATTTTAAAGGATAAACGCCACCTTTATCCAGTCTATGGCACATTGATGACCATGCCGGGAATTCCGTGTATTTATTATGGAAGCGAATGGGGAGAGGAAGGCATAAAAGCTCCTGACAATGACTATGCTCTCCGGCCTTGCTTTGAGTCGCCAAAGCCGAACGAATTCACCCAGTACCTACGGCGGCTGATCTCTTTTCGTCAGAAAAGCGACGCCCTGTGTAACGGCTCATATCGGAATGTCCTCATCACTAACCGTCAGCTCATTTTCGAGCGAAAGACAGACCGGGAGCGGGTATTCGTTGCTATCAATGCGGAAAATTCTGACTTTACCGCCAACCATAGCGAACTTCAAGGAGAGGTACAGGATCTCCTTGGAGGAGAACGTTTCCATATGAATGGACAGCTCACGTTAAAACCTTATAGTGTCCAGATCCTTGTGTTTGATCCGGCCTCTCACCTGGAATACGATTCTGCATGCATCCATGCATGGAATGAAAAAGAAACAGTGCAGAGTTGTGGCGCTTTGGACTCCTCCTCAGAATCCCGTCAGGATCAAACAGAACGGTTGTCCCTTTCTGACCTCACTGTCGTTCTTGGGTCTGCTTCCCCACGACGGACGGAGCTGCTCACCCAGGCGGGAATCGAACATACCGTACTCCCATCTTCCTGTGAAGAGCGGATCACCTCCTCCCGTCCTGAGGAAGTCGTGCAGGAACTTGCAAGGCAAAAAGCGGAGAATGTGTATTCTACATGGAAAGCTGCCCATCCTGGCGAATCATTTCTCGTCATCGGATCCGACACCGTTGTGGCAAATAATGGACAGATCCTCGGCAAACCATCCGGAAGAGGCGACGCTTACCAGATGATCTCTTCCCTTCAGAATCACATACACCAGGTATATACCGGGGTCAGTTTGATACTTTATAATGGCACAAAAGAGAAGACGCATACATTCTACGAATCGAGCGATGTGGACGTCTATCCGATGTCGCCGGAAGAAATTGGGGCCTACCTGAATACAGACGAGCCTTACGACAAAGCCGGCGCTTATGGAATCCAGGGCGCTTTTGCCGTCTATATCAAAGGCATCCACGGCGACTACAATACTATCGTCGGACTTCCTATTGCACGGATCTACCAGGAATTAAAGCGCTGGATCCGGTTTTAAGATCTGAAAACATGATATTCTGTATCGTATTTTTGGGGCAGATTCCTGTATGAGAAATCTGCCCCCATTGTATGACTTTTTATTTTCTGTACCAAATCATCGTTTCATAAGGACGAAGTCTCCATGTCCCTCCCTGTGGTTTCGTGTAATCACTGTAATTTCCAAGGATACAGTCGTACCCGGTCAAATCCAGATCGATCTTCCAGTCGGTATCTTTTCCATAGAAATGATTGACAACGATCATATCTTCGTTCTGATAGCTCCTTCTGTAAGCGAAAACGGATGGATGGTCTTTTGCAAGCGGGGTGATATCGCCGTATGCCACAACATCCAGCTCTTTCCTGATACGAATCAGTTTCTGATAATAAGCAAAGATCGAGTCATCCTCTCTCATCTGCTGTTCGGCATTGATCTTTATATAATTCGGATTCACCGAAATCCAAGGCTTTGTATCCCCGGACGTGAATCCTGCATTCGTACTTGCATTCCACTGCATTGGCGTCCGGCTGTTGTCCCTGGAATGAATCTGCAGAATCCGATAGGCATCGGACTCTGTTAATCCCTTTTCCTGGAGAATCCGAAAGTGGTTAATACTTTCTACGTCCCGGTACTGGGAAATATCCATAAAGCCTGCGTTCGTCATCCCGAGCTCTTCGCCCTGGTAGATATACGGTGTTCCTCTCAGCATGTGAATCACTGTTCCCAACATTTTGGCAGATTCTTTCCAGTATTTATCCTCACTTCCGAATCTGGACACAACTCTAGGCTGATCGTGGTTGCACCAAAAGACCGCATTCCATGCATGGTGTTCCGACATCTGTGTCTGCCAGTCAAAAAGGATCTGCTTCAGTTTTCCAAAGTCCGCCGGCACCAGGACCCATTTCTCGTTTCCCATGAAGTCCACTTTCAGATGGTGAAAATTAAATACCATAGAAAGCTCTCCGGTATCGGCTCCTGCATACTGATAGCAGTTTTCCATGGAAGTACTGGACATCTCTCCTACTGTCACGATTTCCGCGTCAGTGCCGAATGTCATATCGTGCAGCTCTTTTAAATACTTGTGGATGTTTGGTCCGTCCGTGTAGAATCTTCTGCCGTCTCCCTCATAGTCATCCTCGAACTGACCTTTGCTGATCAGATTCACCACGTCAAATCGGAAGCCTTTGACTCCCTTTCCCATCCAGAAACGCACGACGTTCTGCACTTCTTTGCGGACATTTTCATTGTCCCAGTTAAGATCCGGCTGGGTCACGTCGAAAAGATGCAGGTAGTATTCATCGAATTTCTCCACATACTCCCAGGCGCTTCCGCCAAACTTACTCTCCCAGTTGGTCGGAGGCTCTCCGTTTTCCTTGCCTTTTTTGAAGAAGAAAAAGTTTTTGTAGTACGGGTCGCCCTCCATCGCTTTTTTGAACCATTCGTGACGGTTTGATACATGGTTGAATACCATATCGAACATCAGGCGTATTCCCCGTTTGTCCGCTTCACGGATTAACTCTTCCACGTCCTCCATCGTGCCATAACGTGGATCAATATTGTAATAATCCTCCACATCGTATCCGTTGTCATTCTGTGGGGATACGAAGAACGGCGTCAGCCAGATATAGTCTGCTCCAAGTTCTTTGATGTAATCCAGCTTCTGGATCACTCCACGGAGATCACCCAGTCCATCGTGGTTGCTGTCATAAAATGATTTCGGATAAATCTGATATACCGTACTTTTCTTAAAATCTGCTGTTTTCATCACGCGCTTTCCTCCCTTTTCTTCTTCATTTTTCTATTCAAATGAGATAACGGCTGTCTTTCCTGCCTCTGCTGTCTGCCCTGTTCTCATCTGGATATTTCG
>OAVK01000286.1_pt1 | contig 31971 bp, 30 predicted proteins | sample 1495301 | NCBI WGS metagenome assembly OAVK01 (sample SAMEA2580094, study PRJEB22360) | human gut metagenome | biome: human gut; feature: human-associated habitat; material: faeces | place: Denmark | collected 2008/2010
CACAATCAGGGTGAAGAACACACCGAGGAAGAGGCCTGCTGCCACAGCGCCCTTTTTGCCGCCCAGTTTATCGCCGAACACGCCTGCCGCGCCGCCCATGAAGAAGAGGCCAATCACGCCCGGAAGCACGACAACGTTCATTCTGGTGGTAATCATGGTGCTGATGATACCGCCCACCATCGCCGCCAGGAAACCAACAGTGGTTGCCATCGGTCCGACGCTGTAGAAAATCGGGATATCCAGGGCCGGTCTGGCGCCTGGAACCAGCTTCTCACTGATGCCCTTGAACGCGGGAATGATTTCTCCCAGGAACATACGGACTCCCTGTAAGAGGACGAGTACGCCCGCCACAAAGGTGAGAGCCTGAATCAGGGTATAGATGATGTAGTTCTGTCCGCTGGACAGCGCCGTCACCGTCTCACGGCCTGCGATCAGCGCGGTCAGGATATATACCACAATCATGACGATGGCCATGAGGATGGACATGTCCTTCAGGAAATTGAATTTGTCGGATACGTGAACCTGTTCCCAGGTGTCCTGTTCCGGATCACGATCCTTTTTGCCGAACAGGCCGCCTACGAATCCGCTCAGACAGACCAGGGAGCTTCCCCAGAAACCAAATGCCACTTCATCCGTCTTTAATATTTTTCTCACAAACGGCTGGGCGATAGCCGGGAATACGATCATGGATATTCCCTGAATTACAGAGCCGATTGCCACCGCTTCCCAGCCCCTGATTCCCATCTGATCCAGGACGATCGCCATGGTACCAGCGAATGAGAACATCATATGTCCGGTCAGGAAAATATACTTAAACGGCGTGATGCGCGCCAGAAGCAGATTGATCAGAAATGAGAACAGCATGATGAGAGGCGTCTCAAATCCCAATACGACCTGCACCGCAGCCACCAGAGAGTTATCCTCCGGCACGATCCCCGCCATGCCGAACGCGCTGTTAAACATAGAACTGAACGGAATCAAAGCCCCCACAATGACATTGGATCCGGCGCTCAGTATTAAAAATCCCAGAATCGTCTTAAAGGTTCCTGAAATAACGTCCGACACACTGTTTTTCATAGCGATCAGACCAATCATAGCTACAAGGCCTAACACAACCGTAGGCTGGCTTAAGAAATCAACTAAAAATTTTATCATACTGTTCTTCTCCTTTTGTCTTCTCCTCAGTTATTTCATATAAGGAAGAATCATTTCTTCGATCCCCTTTTTGTCGAGTAAATTGGTAACCGACAGAACCGGCACATCGGCCACGATCTGTTTGGCGATCTCCGAGGAAGCCGCAATCAGATCACAGGGCTTTCCTTTGTAGGAACCCAGATCCACCGCTTCCCCTTCTACTGCTACGTGATGCTTCTTACCGATATCCTTAATCGTCATCAGAAGCATAAGACTGGTGCCAAATCCCATTCCACACACTGTTATCACTCTCATAAATTCTCCTTCTATATTAATTTTGCCAGTTCTCCGTAAGAGGTGATTGTCAATAGCCGTTCTCTGACGTTATCGTCCTCCAGAAATCTCCCCAGTTCCTGAAGCAATGCCAGATGGCTGTCGTTTTCCACACCGCCCAGAGCAAATACGAGTCTCACCGGATCATTAAAGGGGTGATGAAACGACACAGGTTCTTTGAGCCTGATGAAGCTGATGCAGGGCTCAGACACATCTCCCGATGGTCTTGCGTGAGGCATTGCGATTCCCGGTGCCATGACCATATAGGGACCCAGGTCATGGAATGCCTCCTCCATTTTTTCAATATAAGTTTCCTTCACTTTCCCACTGTTCACTAACAGCTGACCACTAAAATGAATTACCTCCTCCGGTGTTGTAAGTCCTTCCACATCCAGCCGGACTACGTCCTTTGTCAATATGTCTGTCAGCATAGGTACCCTCCATCAAATTCCCTTAAATATGTAATAAATTCTTCATAGCATTTACTGCCTGCCAGTTTATTGATCCACTCTTCATCTGATACCAGCAGGAACAATCGTTCCAGCACTTCCTTGATTTTCTCATCTCCTCTTTTAAAGCAGCCCAGGATCACCAGTCTTACGTTGGCCTTTCCCCATGGAACGGGATTTTTCATCAGTACGAAGACGAAAAAGCTCTCTCCGTCAATCAGACAGTGTGGCAGTGCCGCAAAGGGCGATATCTCCGTGGACACCAGATTCTCCCGCTTCATGACGGCATTCTTCTGTTCTTCTAAAAGCCTCCCCTGCTCGATCAGCAGATCGCAGATTCTGGTGAGCACGCCTTTTTTTCTCATGGGCTTGTCCCACAGATAAAAACCGTCCCGCCTGCACAGGGTCTCAAGGCTTTCCCGCCTTTTTAACCGCATCAGGGCGAAATTGATCCTCATCTGGTCCTTTTCATTCAGAAACGGGCTGACTGTGACCACTTCCTTTTCCAGGCTGCTCTCCTGGCCGCAGGGAAGCATCGTAATATAAAAGTCCGCCTCCTCCGGAAGTGCATCTCCTTCTCCGTAATTCCCCATATCCATTACTTCCAGCCCGGTATAGGTCTGCTCCAGCCGGCTCTTTAAGAGTCGCGCAGCCCCAGGCATGGTTTCACTGATTAAAACAGTCTTAAACTTACGGATCTTATTCTCCTGTTCCAGGGAAGATGCAAAGTACATGGTGAGGAATCCCAGTTCCCCGACGGAGAGATTCTGTTTTGTGTACTCCGTAATGCATTCCGCCAGCTCGATGGCATAATAGTAGGCCGTCGGATAGATCTTCTGCAGTTCCTCATAAAACGGATTCTCCGTCTCCATATGTACCAGGTATTTGCCGTAACTGGAGGCCACATGGAGGATCAGGCCGTTGACCAGCACTTCATCGCCGTTCAAATCCACACCGTAGTTATCCTGGATTTTTTTCAGCCCCTTCATGACCAGACCGTGGAAAAACATGAGATTGTGCTCGTCGATCTGGTTGATCCGGCTGTTTCCGCCAAACGTCTGCATCCAGATCAGAGTCAAATACATGCACTCCCCTTCCAGCCTGTTATTAGGAAAATACTTCTTTAACAGACACCTGGTCGTCTTCATCTGCGCTTTGAACGGCTCTTTTCCGTCCAGATGAGCCAGATAGCCGAAGTAAATCTCCTTTCCGAGAGAGATTCTCTTGATCGTAATGGCCAGGTATTTGTAAAACTGCTGTTCTTCTTTTTCCTTTGCACTGAGCCCGTATTTTTTGAAGCATCTGTCCATCCACTTGCGGATATCCCTCTCCTGCACCTCCCGGATATCGAGGGCGTTCCAGATTTCCTCTTCCTCTGTCTTTTCCAGCAGATGGTACATACAGTCCCGGATGCTGATCTCATTCCCGCTGATGTAGAGTCCCGTATAGGCTTTGCTGAACAGCTCCAGTCCGAAATTCTCCAGATAGGAGTTGGACAGCGTCGTAATTCTGGACATGCTGGAGCGGCTGTAATTGAACAGCTCTTCCAGCTCATCCATTTTACATCCATCACAGATCAGGATACGTCTCACCACTTCCCGTATCAGCTCATCCCCCTGACTGCCCGTGTGGCCTCCCATGTCCTTAAAAAATGCCTGGCAGCGCACCTGATCTGTGATTTTTATTTGATACCCCCTTCCCTTATAAGAACGGATTTCAAATCCGTTCTCCCTTCCCAGCGCTTCTGCTTCCTTGACATAGCGAAGAATCATCCTGCTGCTGACTCCCAGATGTGCCCCCAGCTGTCCGGAGGTGACATAACTATCCAGAGTGTCAGCCAGGTATTGGACAACCTGAAATGTTTTTGTATACATAATGTTTTCCTCTCTGTTGCAGCCCTGCCTGTCTCCTGTAACTTCATTATAATAATCTGACAATAAGATGTCGATTTCAACAAATGACGGTTAGTAAGTGACATCATCATTATATAGCTATCATAACACGGCTGGATTGGGATTTTATGGTTATTATGGTACTGCTGCCGCTCCTCTGTACTGAAAAAATCTTTTATTTTAAACCATGGAGCAGGTCCATGGTCAAGAGCTGATTTTCTTAATATTTTTTTATTTTCTTACGCATTCTTACGCATTTTTTACTCCGCTTGACCTTGGAGCCGCTCCATGGTTTAAAGTCGTGTTATCAGCAGGAGAGCTGCTGAGAGGATACGATTTTCTTTTGAAAGGGGAAATTAATTTATGAAGAAACAGATGAAAAAATGGATTCTTCCATGCGCTGCCGCGCTATTTACCATAGGCGCATCTATGACAGCATTTGCAGCACAGGGCTGGACCATGGAAGGCGACAACTGGGTCTATATCGACTCCAGCGGAAGCAGAGTGACCGATGCCTGGAAGAAATCAGGCGACAACTGGTTCTATCTCGATTCATCAGGAGATATGGCCAAGAGCAGCGTCATTGAATATGACGATGACTACTATTATGTAAACTCCGTAGGTGCCATGGTATCCAACGAATGGCGGGAAATCCCTTCCGATTACGAGGAAGAAGACTCACCGGAGACGTACTGGTACTACTTCCAGAACAACGGAAAAGCCTATAAGGCCTCCAGCTCCGGAAAGACCTCCTTTAAATCGATCCGCAAAGCCAGCGGAGATTGGAAAAAATATGCGTTTGACTCAGAAGGAAGAATGCTCTTCGGATGGGTTGGCGAGGATTCCGAGCGAATCACAGGCGATGAAGCCTGGAGAGAGGGCGTGTACTACTGCGGCAACTCCGATGACGGCGCTCAGGTATTAAACGCATGGAGCCTTCAGGAGGTCGATGATCCGGATACGGAAGAGGATAACTTCGACGGAACCTACTGGTTCTACTTCGGTACCAACGGTAAAAAAGTAAAAGATACCACCAAGACCATCAACGGTTTAAAATACCGCTTCAATGAAAACGGCGCAGCGGAATCCGAATGGTATGCCAAGGCTTCCACCACAACTGCAAGCGGAAGCAACTTATACTACAACCTTCCGGAACAGTGCTGGCTGGCCAAGGGCTGGTTCAAGACCATTCCAGGCGCAGAGGTAGATCCTGAAGCTTACGATGACGGAACAGAATACTGGTTCTACGCTCAGAACAACGGCGATCTCGTCAAGAGCCAGATCAAGACAATCAACAACTACCGCTACGCATTCAACGAAAAGGGCGAAATGCTTCACGGACTCTATATGCTGACCTTCGATGATGACAAGAAGATCGATTCCTACGAAGAGATTGAGGCAGAAAGCGATCTTCCGGATTCTGCTGACGAGCGCGACGTATACTACTTCGGAGATTCTCCTAAGGAAGGCGTCATGGCTACCGGCAAGACCACTATCGATATCTATTCGTGCTAATATACCTACAACTTCCGCAAGTCCGGCAGCGACAAGGGCGCCGGCTACAACGGAATCTATGACGATTCCATCTACATCAAGGGCCGCCTGCTGAAGGCTGACCGCGATGCAAAATACGAGGTTGTATCTTACAATGGCGAAGACTACTTAATCGGCACCTCCGGAAAACTCGCTAAGGGCAAGAAGAACTTAAAGAACGGCGACGACAAGTACTTCAGCACGAATAAGCAGGGTATTGTCACCTATGAAGGTTACGAAAAAGAGTAATGAAATTCCGCCATCACAAGCACTCTTTTCTAAAAATAAAAGTGAGGTCTGTCAATCCGGCAGGCCTCATTTTCATTCTGTTCTTTTCGCTTCCGGCCACATTACAGTACACGAAATGAACAACAACTATTTTCCAGAATCTGGTTGCTTCCCCACCACTTTTGTAGTATAATAGCAAGAACGTGTGTTCTATCTCACGTATCATTCATACCAATGACAGAATGGAGGTCATCTCATGATTCACGGAATCTTTTCCCTCTACGCGGAACGCTGGCCGTTCTTCCAGGAGCTGATTCTTCAGCATATAAAGATCGCATCGACAGCGATTCTCATCTCCGGCTCTATCGGTCTCTTTCTCGGTATTTTAATCAGCGAGCACAGGCGGTTCGCCACATGGATTATCGGAGTCATCAACGTGGCCTATACGATTCCATCGATTTCCATGCTGGGCTTTTTAATCCCATTTACCGGCATCGGCAATAAGACTGCGACCATCGCGCTCACCATCTATGGGCTGCTGCCTATGGTCCGCAACACCTATACCGGCATCACCACCATTGAGGCGTCCACCATCGAGGTGGCAAAGGGCATGGGAAGCACGCCCTGGCAGATTCTTTATAAGGTCAAGCTGCCTCTGGCGCTCCCGGTCATCGTGGCAGGACTCCGCAGTATGGTGGTCATGACGATCTCACTCAGCGGTATCGCCTCCTATATCGGAGCAGGCGGCCTGGGAGTAGCCATCTACCGCGGCATCACGACGAACAACGCCGCCATGACGTATGCGGGCAGCATCCTGATCGCCCTCGTGGCTCTCGCATCCGATCAGCTGGTGGCTTATATTGAACGTCATATTCGTAAGAAATGGCATCTGGCTCCGTAAGGGGACCGCTGTAAGGAGGATTATCATGAGCGTCATCGAATTAAAGGATATTACCATGTCCTATGGACCAAACCGGATCCTGGAACATTTTAATTTAAGTGTGGAACAGGGCACATTTTTAACCATGATCGGCAGTTCCGGCTGCGGCAAGACCACAGCCCTGAAGCTGATGAACGGGCTGCTCACACCGGAGCAGGGAACCGTCTGTATCAACGGCACGGACATTTCCCATACAGATATCAATGAGCTGCGGCGGGGAATCGGCTATGTCATTCAGGAGATCGGCCTCTTCCCGCATATGACCATCGAGAAAAATATCTGCTATGTGCCGAATCTCTATAAGTCCCCGGACAAAGCGGCCATCGCGGCCCGCGCCCGTCAGCTGGCGAAGACCGTCGGTCTGGACGCAGAGATGCTGAAGCGCTATCCCAGCGAATTATCCGGAGGCCAGCGCCAGAGAGTCGGAATCGCCAGAGCACTGATGAACTCTCCAAAGATCATTCTGATGGACGAGCCCTTCGGCGCAGTCGACGAGATCACCCGCAAGCGGCTTCAGGAGGAGATCCTTCGGATTCATGAGGAACTGGGCGGAACCATCGTCTTTGTCACTCACGATATCAAGGAAGCCTTAAAGCTTGGCAGCCGCGTCCTCGTCATGGATCAGGGGCATATCATTCAGGACGGAACGCCCGCCCAGCTCCTGGAACATCCTGCAACGGATTTTGTCCGCCGGCTGGTGGCCGGTTAAGGTGGAACCCTTTGCTTTTTATATAGAGCTCCGTATCACACGGAGCCACAAGTCAAAAATCCCGCCGCAGGCAACGGGCAGCGTGTCCGTCTGGCTTGCTGCTCGCGGGAATACAGATCGATCACAGGAGGATTCAGTCATGAAGAAATGGAAAAGATTAGCTGCCGCCGCAGTCATCGGAACAGCAGCCATCGCAGCGCTGTCACTCGGCGGTTGTTCAAAGAAAGAACAGGGAACCATAAAGATCGCGTCCAAGCCCATGACGGAGCAGTACGTACTGACCGAGATTATCGGCCAGTTAATCGAGCATGATCTTGGTGTAAAAGTAGAGATTACCAAAGGCGTCGGCGGTGGTACCACGAACATCCAGCCGGCACTGTTAAAGGGGGATTTCGACTTATATCCGGAATACACCGGAACCGGCTGGCTCACCGTATTAAAGAAGGAACAGGAGAACGATTCCGATGTCCTCTATGAGAATCTTCAGAAGGGCTACGAAGAGATGGGACTCCACTGGACCGGCCTCTATGGCTTCCAGAACTCCTATACCCTGGCAGTGAGAAAAGAAGCTGCCGACCAGTATTCCCTCAAGACCTTCACAGACCTGGCCGCCGTGTCAGACCAGCTGGTATTCGGGGGGAATCCCGACTACATGGAGCGTGAGGATGGCTTCAACTACCTCGCGTCCGCCTACAACATGAACTTCAAGGATGTCAAGGACATTGATATCGCCTTAAAGTACACCGCCATGGCCGATAAACAGATCGATGTCACCAATGCATACACCACCGACGCCCAACTGAGCGTGGCCGATGTATCCCTGCTGGAAGATGACCAGCATATTTTTGCCACCTATTACGGCGCCACCGTGGTCCGCCAGGACACCTTAAAGAAATATCCCAAGTTAAGTGAGACCCTGGAAAAACTGACAGGCCAGATCTCCGACGATGAGATGCGCGCCATGAACTACGCTGTGGAAGTGGATCAGAAGGATGAAAAAGATGTCGCAAAAGACTTTTTGACTGAGAAGGGGCTTTTAAAGTAAATTGAGCGACATTGTGTAAGTTTCTGTGAATAATACTTTCATCATATGCAAAACCGGACGGCCCTCGGAACCTTATCAGGTGATACACTTAAGGGGCCGTCCGGTTTCACATATGCAGTCCCTGCATAATTATAAATGCTGAATTCACAGGAATAAATAAGCGTACTTTTTCATCTGATACAAAAGGATATCTTCTGCTCTGTTTTTTATTTCTATTGGATAGTATGGCTCTGACATAATCAATCTGTGTACCTCCTGCTTTGTGAATCGAAAGGTGATCTGCCTCCCATACAGTTTTTCCACAATATCTAACTGCTCATCAAAACTGCTGCAAAACGTTTTGGATTTTACTTCATTCATCAGCGGATATACCTCCTGATTCAAAGGATAATCCATGGAGGTATCTGACAGCAGCGAAGCGCCATGATCAAAAAAAGGACAGTAGTGAAACTGGTTGTATGAATCTATAAGAACAGCTATATTGTGGGTATGCCTGTCTTCATTCAGAAAAAGGGCGTCAATTGTAATAAGCCTGCTTACATACTTTCCAAAATCCGTCAATCCGGTTATTCGGATAATCTGATCTACCATAAATTTAATTCTTTCTTCATAGGAAGTAATTTTATACATACTTGTCATCAAACTCTCTCCAAAAAAGTTTTTAAACAAGCGTTCCAATGTAATCAACTGCCAGCCATCCGATAAAAAATTCGTACTCTTACACCCATGAAACATATTCTTTTTATATCTTATCTGCTCTGTATCATAAAGACAGACATCATTCTTTTTCAGATCAGACAGAACCAGAAGATGGGAGACCATATATTCCGCCAAACCTTCATAGCCTGTATAATCAGCTTTATACCATGTATTCCCATTATACCATTTTAACTGATTTCCTTTAGAAGACTGCCTGTCATCTGTCTTTCTATCCTGCTCAAATAATTCTGTCATATGAGATCACCTCTCAATTCTGATCCAGAAATCATCCTCCGCCATTTTACCCTCTGTCTTTTCAATGATCAGCATCGGCTCATAGAACGGTATTCCCAGATCATCTAAAATTAATTTCATCTTATCTCTGTCTTTCGGGAAACATCGCGATTCGATAAATTCCTCATAATCCTGGTAGTTCGGCTCCGAATTCCTGCCGAAGGCCCTTTTCAAATAGCTGTCAGTAAAATTATAAAGCTTGATTCTCCTGTTTTTCTCGTCTACATCTATAACCGAGCATATCTCATCATGATACATATACCAAAGTCTTAAGGGAAAACATCTCTCAGGGATTGTATAATATTCCATTAAAGCGGGATTTTCTTCCAATATCTTTAACAGAGTGACAACCGGCCCTGTAATTGGTTTCTTTTTTCGTTCCCAGTATTCTACTGTTTTTTTTGAAACATTCATAAAGTCTGCCAGTCTCTGCTGAGTTAAACTCAACCGTTTTCTAATTTTGATAATATCCTCTGCTGATGCCTGGCTTCTGATGGCAAACGTTTTATTCTCCACTTCATCACTTCCTCTCACAATAATTATATCCTAATTTTTAGGATATAACAACACTATTTTGCCCTAAAATTTAGGATATTTTGTTTTTATACCACTCTACGATCCCCCTGCTGCTTTCTAAAACAACTGATTTTCTTATTATACCGGCGCCATTCTCATGTTATACTCTTCTTATCATAAAAGAGGGACCAGAACATTGAGAATATTTCATGTTCCAGTCCCTCTTTTATTTTACTCTTTTCCCTGCTCACGCATCCCCCGATACACTTTTTCCGCAGTGATCGGAAGCTCCCGAATCTGCACTCCGACCGCATTCGCCACAGCGCCCGCGATGGCAGGTGACGGAGTGTTGATCACGATCTCGCCGATGGACTTTGCGCCAAACGGGCCGGTCGGCTCGTAGCTGCTCTCAAATTCCACCCGGATGTTTCCCACGTCGATCCTGGTTGGAAGCTTATATTGAAGGAAGGAATTTTCAATCAAATGGCCCTTCTTCGTGTAGGTGATATCCTCATACAGCGCCATACCGATGCCCTGGGCGATTCCGCCCTCGGTCTGAACTCTCGCCAGATTCGGATTGATAACGGTTCCGCAGTCAACAACGGCCGCGTAATCGATCAGTTCCACCTCGCCAGTCTCCGTATCCACCTCCACCTCGGCCATTCCCACCATAAATGGAGGCGGTGATACCGGGGAAGTATGGGTGTATCCGGCTGACAGCATCTTCTCGTTGCAGCACATGATGCGGTTGCCGATATCCTTTAAGGAGATCTCTAATTCCCCTTCCGGCTGATAGACCCGTTTGCCGTCAAATTCCAGCTGCGCTGCATCGCATCCTAAGTAATCCGCTCCCTTTTCCACGATTTTCTGCCTCAGTTCCTCGCAGGCCCGGACAACCGCCATTCCCGTCAGATACGTGGTGCTGGAGGCATAGGAACCGGAATCGTAAGGAGACACATCTGTATCGGTGCCGTGCACGACGATCTGATCCATACTGCATTCCAGACAGTCCGCTGCCATCTGTGCCAGAATCGTGTCACATCCGGTACCCATGTCGGAGGCACCGATCATCAGGGTATAGAAGCCGTCGTCATTGACACGGATCTCCACCGAACCCACGTCCACGTTGGAAATGGCGGATCCCTGCATAGCCATGGCCGCTCCGACTCCCCGGACCTTCCCATTGCCCATGTCCACGCGCGGGTATTTCCGATCCCATCCGATCATTTCCTTCGCTCTCGCCATACAACGGTCCAGCGCGCAGCTGTTCAGCTTCTCGCCGTAGTAGGCCGGCATCATATCGCCTTCCTTTACCATGTTCTTCTCCCGAAGCACTACCGGATCCATGTGAAGAACGGCCGCGAGCTCATTGACGGCAGATTCCACTGCGAAAATCCCCTGTGTCGCTCCATATCCGCGGTAAGCACCGGAGGACATAACGTTTGTATAGACCACGTCATAACGGAATCGGAATGCTTCCGGCGTCCGGTAAAGCGGAATGGATTTATGGCCGGAAAGTCCAACCGTTGTCGGTCCGTGCTCTCCGTACGCCCCCGTATTGGAAAGGGTGTAGACGTCAATAGCCTTAATCGTTCCTTCCGCGTCCGCTCCCAGGCGCACACGTATTTCCATCTCGTGGCGCGGAGACGAGGCAATCTGGGTCTCATAGCGGGAGTAGACGATCTTAGCCGCCCTTCCCGTCTTCATAGTCACTATGGCCGGATAGACTTCCGCCACCACGGTCTGCTTCGCTCCGAATCCACCGCCGATTCTCGGCTTGATCACGCGCACCATGGATTTCGGCACATCGAGCGCATGGGCGAGGATCCTTCTCACATGAAATGGAATCTGAGTGGAGGCCACCACATTCAGACGGCCGTATGTATCCATATAGGTGTAAGCGCGGAACGTCTCCATCATGGCCTGCTGGTTTGCCTTCGTATGGTAGACACGATCAATCACATACTCGCACCGTTCCAGCGCGCTATCCACGTCACCGTCTTCCTCTCCGCCGCAAGCGCACAGATTACGTTTGTTATCCGCTCCAACCGGACAGAGGCTCTTCCAGTTTTCTTCCGGATGGACCAGAATCTCGTGATCCTTCGCCTGCCGAAAATCGAGGACAGGTTCCAGGACCTCATACTCCACCTTGATGAGGCGAAGGGCGTGATCCACCGCTTCCTCAGTCTCGCCCGCCACGACAGCGGCTGCATCTCCTACAAACCGCATTCTCCTGTCCAGAATCAGCCTGTCATAGGGGCTGGGCTCCGGATACGTCTGGCCTGCCATGGTAAAACGCTTATCCGGCACATCCTCATAAGTCAGTACACAGGCAATCCCGTCCACTTCGGAGGCGGCCTTCACATCGATTGCCTTAATCAGGGCATGAGCGTGAGGACTGCGGAGCACCTTTACAATCAGGCTGTCCTTCGGCGCCAAATCATCCGTATAGACAGGCTTTCCCGTTACCAGCGCCCTGGCATCCACCTTTACTACGGGGGAATTTACCGCATGCATTTCCATTTTCATCTCGCCTCTCCTCCCCTCGCCAGATACTTTCTGATGGCCCTCATCTGGCCCATATAGCCGCTGCACCGGCAGAGATTGCCGGCCAGGTACTCCCTGACTGCATCTTCTTCCGGCTGAACCAGTTCCTTTTCCATTGCAAGCACGTTCATGATCAGGCCGGGACTGCAGAATCCGCACTGTTCGGCTCCCTCTCCCGCCAGATACATTCCAAACTCTTCCGCTTCCTTCTGAACGCCTTCCAGAGTCACCACGTCCCTGTCATCAACACGGGCCGCCAGCATAGAGCAGGAGAGAACCGACTTCCCATCGACCAGAACGGTGCACAGGCCGCAGTTTTCCGTCTCACAGCCACATTTTACACTGTAGCAGCCTTTTGCCCGGAGTAAATCAAACAGGGAGGTATCGTCCTTGATCTCCGCATACGTCACTTTTCCATTTAAAGTAAATTCTATCTCCACGTTCTACACCTCCCCGCCAAGCTGCTTCATCAGCCGCCCTGCGTAAACTTCCGTCAGATGCCTCCGGTATTCGGCGCTTCCTCTCGTATTGTCTCCAAATCGAAAACCCTCCGCCACGGCACCGCAGTCCACCTTGCCGTCCGCCGCCGCGACTTCCACCACTTCCGCTCTGGAGGGTCTGGCTCCGACCGATACGTACCATGTCCCCTCTTTTTTTGCCACACAGCAGGCAATCAGCGGGAAATCCGTACCGGATCGTCTCTGAGCCGCGTAAGCAGCCCTTCTGCCGTCTTTTTTTATAATAATGCGCACCAGAATATCGCGGTCGTATTTCATGTGGTTAAACTCTTTTAGGGAGACGACTCCGCCCTGATAAAGCTCCACATAAGTATCGAGCGCCATCAGGCAGGTCATGATATCGGAAAAACCAAATCTTCCGAACACACTGCCTCCGACCGTCGCCCCGTTTCGAAACTGAACGCCCACAATCGCCCGCGTGCACTCCTTAAAAACTCCCTGAAAATATGTATTCAGCCCCTCATGTGTCTCCAGCATGCGCAGGGTGCACATGCAGCCGATCCGGAATTCCTCATCCGTCTCCTCGATCGTATCGAGCCCCAGTCCCGACAAATCGATCAGGGTCATTTTCACGCGGTTCTGAAGCTTCAGCCACATCATACCGCCGCCTACAATACTGCTCTTTTTCTGATTCAGCTCATAGGCCTCTGAAAGGCTTCCCGCCTTCACGTAATTTTTAAACCTTACCACCAGAATTTCCTCCTGACTCCAAAGCTTTCCTTCTTTTGCAACAACAGAATAAATGTCCGGTTCGCCGGACTCGCACGCCGAAGCACGGATGTTTCACCAACCACACCTCCCTGGCACGTATTCCGCATCCGGCCTTATGCCGCCTCACTCCGGGCAGACATAAAGCCGGAAAAAGTATATCATACTCACTCCGGCTTTGACAATCGATTCTTCGGTTTTCCGCTGTTTTTCTACATTTTTCGACTTTTCCCTGATAATTCACCGGGAAGTTAAGGCACTTTTCCGCCCCGGCTTCCCCACATTTCGACTCTGATGTCTTTTTCCCCGCGAAAGGCCATTCCTATCGCTGCCGGATCATCCCCGTCATATATTCCGGACTCTCCTCAAAACACCTGCGGAATCCTTCCACCGTATCCGGAAATTCTATCCCACAGCCTCGTATTTTTTCTGTATCCATCAGCAGGTTCCTGGGCTGCTCTGCAAACCGCTCCTGGTCAGGAATGAGAAGTCCGCTTCTGTCCTCCCCGTCTGTCACCATCGCCAGAACCGCTCTCGCCGTCTCATATGTGGACAGCGTACCTCCGCTGCCAAAGTTATAGATTCCCGCCGGAAGCGTTCCCGCCGCCTCTATATTTTTCACGACCTCCATGGCCCAGGTGATTCCGCGATAATCGTGGACAGGAAGCGTCAATGGACGGTTTTGAATCAGAGCCCTCAGTAAATTCCCCAGAAGGTTGCTGTTGCTCTTTAGCCCCCGCCAGGGGAAATCATACATCCACGGCAATCGGAGGCACACTGAGTCCGGAAGTATGGCCATAATCTCCTCCTCTGCCTGCCGTTTGTGAAGCCCGTAGACATTGACCAGCTCCGGAGTATTCTCCTCCTTCGCCGGTACCATGGTCCGGTTTCCTGCGTAAATCTGATCCGAGCTCATAAAGATCAGCCTGCTCCCGGTCTCCCTGCAGGCCCGTGCCAGGTTCACAGCCCCGTTCACATTGACCGCCTCCGACAGGCCCGGATTTTCCTGGCACGTCCCGGTGTTGGAGATGGCCGCGCAGTGAATGACCAGCTGTGGGGCCGCCGCTCTCACGAATTCTGCCGCCGCTGCCTCATCCGTGATATCCAGATTCCCATGATGTGCTCCCGTTATCTCATATTTTTCCTGATAAAATTTCATAAGCCTGGAGCCTAGAAATCCGTTTGCTCCTGTTACCAACCATCTCTCCATACTGCTTCCTCCGTCACCTTATTCTCTGTCCATGACTTCCAGATATTTACTCTCCACCGGTCCGGTCAGCCACACGCCGTTTTCAGACTGGTAAAATACCGCTCCGTCTCTCGTCATTCTTTCCGTATCGACGCTCAATACCACCGGCTTTCCGTGCCTTTTTCCAACCTTTACAGCCGTTTCATAATCCCCGGACAGATGGACGTACAGCCGGCTCATGGATTTCAGCCCCTGGGCCATAATGGATGGGAGAAAACGCTCCGCCGTCCCATGATACAGCACTTTGGGCGGTTTCGTTTCTTTCAGTTCCACATCCACCGGAATACTGTGGCCCTGGTTTGCCCGGATCAGCGTACCGTCTTCACTCATGCGGTAACGCCCTTTTTCATCTGTTCTCACAATCTCCTTCAGCATTTCCAGATCCAGAGGCCTTCCCGTTTTCTGAAATCCCTCAATCAATTCCTCCACATCAGCCCAGCCATGTTCGTCCAGCGTGATGCCGGCCGCATCGGGCTGATGACGAAGAACCAGGCTTAAAAACACGCTCATCTTCTTCCATTTATTATTTTTCGAATTGTCGTTCTTATTCTCCATCCTTTGCTCCTTCATGTTCCTGTCCCGCGGCGGAAGAGGCATTATCTTCTCTTCCCACGTTCTCCTATCCGTTTCCGTCATACGAATCGTATTTAGATATCACGGCGGCAGGGCGTTCCGCCTCCGGATTGTATTTCCATTCCTGTTCCGTACATTCATAACACCGAAGTCCGGTATCGGCAGACTGCGTCCATATCCGGTCCGTTCCCGGTTCCCAGCAGATTCCCCAGAAATCCCGCGCACGGTCCGTGATAAAGGCAAAAATACGTTCTCCGCTCTCTCCATCCTGAATCGTCACCCGAACCGATTGCAGACCGGTGCTCTCATCTGTCACCACATCCTGAACCGCCAGATACCGGCCGTCGCCGCTGTACTGCGGATCCGGGCGGAAGCTTCCCCAGCCTGGCCTGTAGTTCCAGCCCATCTCGTAATTCCTGGACCAGAATTCCCAAGCATCCCGGTCGCCCTCAAACACATTCATGTCAATATACGTTTCATCTCCCTCGTATCCGTTCAGCTTTTTCCGGTTTGTATACTGCCAGAACACCCAGTTCCAGTTACCTGTGTCCGGTTTCTTCATCACGTTTCTAATCCAAAGGGGATACTCCTCATATCTTCCTTCCAAATATAAATGCATCGTATCTTCCGTCGCATAGATCACCGGTTTGACACCATAATGTGCCTCCAGCCCCTGCAGCATCATATCCAGCTGCGCGCATACCGTCTCTCGATCGGGCGGATTTACTTTCTTATCGCCATAGAATTCGAAATCAACCACTGGCGGAAGCATTTGCCGGAAGGCTGGTACTGCCTCTGTAAAATGCTTCAGCTGGCTCTCTCCCGGGCTGTCAAAGCTGAAAAAATGGTATGCCCCGATCCTGAGTCCCGTGTCCTTCGCCGCTTCCCAGTTCTCCGCAAACTTCTCATCCGTATGAGAGCTTCCCTCTGTCGCCTTTATGTATGCAAAATCCAAATCCTGCGCCGCCAGAACCGGCCAGTCGATGGTCCCCTGATAGTGGGAGACATCCACACCGCGTACCGGATACCGCTTCTGTGAAGGATTATTTTACTGAATCAGGCCGCAATAGACCGCGTACCCATAGAACGCGCACAGGACGGCCGCCATCACACAGACCACGCCGGCTGCTATTATCCGTCTTTTTCCGCTTCTGCTCTTATCCATTCCATATCCCATCTGCACTGCGCCGGATCTTCCGGCTCTCCATGTCCTTCACGAAATATTCCGCATTTACGCCGGGAGGCACTAGGTTGGAGCGAATCCAGAATAACCTTCTTCCCTCCCTGTCAAATACCTCGATCTTTCCGGGTTTCGACTGTCTGCCTGCCGACTCCGTCACATGAAGCCCGGATATTCCCGTCGTCTGCATTCTTCCGCCTCTGTCCCGGTACGAAATCTCCATGGCGGTGACCGTAATCCGCATTGTAAAGAACAGAAAAATTTCCCTGACTAAGTTCACAATGGCACAGACACCTATTGCATAAAAAAACAGGCTGTTTTTCCCATTCAGATATTCGGGATACACCGCTCTCCAGACGAAAAGGAGCACAATCAACGCGATCACAATCGTAAGGAGAAGTCCCCCTGCATTCTCATAAACCCGATACTCATCTCTCTGACGATTCTTCTCCGCTGCCTGTTTAAGACCGCGTTCCAGAGCCCATACCGCTGCTGTCACAACAGCGCATGCCGCCAGTATCCTGTTAAATTCCATTCCTGCCCTCCTCTGCCGCTGTCACTGGAAACGGTCTGCTGTCAACGGGAATGGGCCGCTTTCGCCATTTGGAACTTAAGGCCTGTCTCCCTGTTCACTCTGTCTGCCATAGGTGCTGATGCATATAAATACAATGGCGCCTCATGGCTGTTATCCAGATAAAAGCGCTGTTCTCCGCCGCCCTGCCGTTCCAGAATCCGGTTTAAAAATCCCGCCATCCCGGTATCCATCCAGTCGCGGTTTTTTCTGGCCTTCCATTGATAAGCACGGTCATGAAAACGGAAGGTTACCGCATAACGTTCCACCCCGCTGATCTCCTCAAACGGCAGCCCGGATATCGCCTTCAGACCATTTAATATCTTCCCGTAGGAATCCCACTGATAGATACACTCCCGGTCCCCGGTCGAGTAGACGCAGTTCAGCGCCTTCCTGCTCCCGGCCAGTATACAGAATCCATAGTATGGGTGACTGGCAAGATACTCATTTTCCGAAGGCGTAAGTCCGAGAATAAATTCCTGTTCCATTTCTGTCGGAGTAATAGAGATCCCCGCTTCTTTCAGTACCCGTATCTGTTCCAGTTTCGGAACACATCCGCTTCCCTCCACTCCCATCATATCCTCAACCGCCGCCACGGCGCGCCGTTTTACAATCTGCACACAGACGGCCAGTGCCACCGCAGCAGCCAGTAAAATCAGGAGACAGCTCATTACCGTACCGATGAAACCTGCTGCCATATCCGCTTCACTTCCTTTCCCGGGCGTACCTGCATTCCCGTAACTATTTTTGATAATGCCGCGGCACGACAGCAGCATTTCTACCCGCGGAACCAGGTGTTCTCTCAATCCATGGTGATCGTTTTCATCGATTCCACATACCCGTACCCGCCTGCGAAAACGCCGGTAACAGTATTGCCGCTGCTATGCACATTAGGGCGTGTTTGAAAATTGCTTTCTGTCAGATGTACGTCACATTTTGTGGGAGATTTGTCCCGGATGAGCGCGGCGTAGTGGGCTACGTTAAGCGAATTCGGGGCAAATCTCCCGCGAAATGGGGCGTGCAGATGGCAGGAATGAATTTTCAAACACGCCCTAACATATATTTCGGAAATGCGATTCAAGCGGTGTCCCTGTTCAAATATATACCGACTCCGTTTCTGTTCGTATTTATGCAGATAACAGGCCAGCGCACAGTTGGAGGTTCCGGTGGCGGATTCCTCATCAATACCATACAGAGGCGCGAAATTTCTGCATACTGCGGTTAAATTTCCCTCTCCCGTAAGAGAAAATGCATGAATCCCGACGCAGTCCCGTTCCTGACTGAGTTTCGTAATAGCGGCAAAATCGGGAACCATGTTCTCCAATACCGTCGGCGACTCAATCGGAACTATGATATCTTTTAGACCAGTCGATACCATTTGAACAGGCAGATAACCTATACCGGAGCCAGCTTTTAAACCGAAACATGGTTCGACCTCTGCCCTGTTCAGTGTTTCGTAAAATTGCGGAGTATTCTGCTGCATGAATATTGCCCCGTCATCCTCCACATTTATGCTCAATATTCCAGACCTGGTCTCAATCGTATACCCGGATTTTTTCAGTCTGTTTAAATGATTTAACACGACAAACGATGCAATTGTTGCATGGCCGCACAGGGGAACTTCTCCCGCCGGCGTAAAATATTCCAGACTATAATCCGCCCGTTCTGACTGAGAAAGAAAGGCAGTCTCGGAATATCCTAACTGATACGCTATCTTTGTTTTTTCTTCCTTGCTCAAAACAGGGCACTGCAAAACTACACCGGCTCTATTTCCGCCCATATTGTTTTTACTAAATGCGCTTGCTACGCAGACATCGATCAACATAGGAATTCCTTTCGCTGTAACAACGGTATTTTGCTGTAGGACACGCTGTCCTTATGAATAAGGATCGTTTATGAAAATGGATCATTTATGAAAACGGATCATTTATGAAAACCGATAAATTATGAAAACAGCAAGCCATCTCCGGCCTGCTGATTGGTCCTGCCATACCACATTCCGCCTGATTTCGCCGCTTAACAGAGATACGTTCGACTCCGGCTGGAAAACCGTTACACTCATTATCTGCATTTTTTTCATTTGAATTCTCCCGTTTTTCACAAGCCGCAATTTACCTGGAACCTGACCGTTATGGGATCAGTCTGTTTGTTCAAAAATGACGGTCTGCTCCTTCATCGATATTTTACCGACCTGCCAGCCATACTCTGTCAACTCTTTTTTATAGTTCAAAAAAGAATGGTCTAATGGTATTCCAACTATATCCGCTATCTCATCAAACGTTAATTTCAAAGACTTGCATTCCTTTTCCCGTACATATTCCCACAATGCCTGATATTTGCTCATTTCGTATTACTCCTTTCCACCCCTCTGAAGCTGCCGTTTATTGAAAGCCGTCGCTAAACGCCTTTAGATCTCTTTTAACTTCATCGGGCAATTGATTATACCCCAGATCATCAATCGCTCCCTGAAGCGTATATAAATGGACTAAACAGACATTTGGGTAACGCAATTTCAAACGCAGAAAAGCTTCTTTGCTTCCTGTCTGCCTTAACTCCTCTGCCGTACAAATATCGACAGCTTTCAACTTCTCTTCCATTGTTTTTCCGATATTTCGCATGGACGTCAATTCTGCCATAGAATACCTCCTGATCCTTGTCGTTTATTTTCACCTAAACGGTCAACAGACGATGCTTATATTCCTGTAACTCGTAACTTTTCGAGAGAAAAAACGATGACCGGTTTTATAAAATCCTGTCTAAAGTCTAAAACAGTACTTTTGACCGTTATAGTTCCATTTTACAGTAATCACTGCTATTTTACTACCACGTTTATTACGAAAATTTATTTTGTGAATCTGTATGCGGCGCTGACCTTAAAAATACAGGTACCTGCTGGACCACACAAATGACGTATCTGTGACAGTCTATCATTGTAAGGCAAAGTTTACTGACTGACAAATACTTCCCATGTTTCTTTAAATCCCAAATTGCCCCCATCCCATTTAACGTCATTATTGTACCCTCCTCTTCATTGTCTTTTAAGAAACTTATTAAATAAAGGCATTATACTACAATCGGCCAATGCCAACAAGGCAAAAGTAAACTCGGAGACAGCAATTATGCAGTTAATTAAGCCAATAGTACCGCTGACACCAGGAAGCGGTGTCTGAAAAAGCCGGATCTCTGAAATCAACATACAAAAAGAGCATTGTGTGATAAGCTAATATTAAATTATCCGGTTAGAATATCATTAAAGAAAACAAAGGAGGGATATCAAATCGTGCATGCATGGGAAGCAATTCAAAAGTCCGTTGATTATATAGAAAACCATTTAACGGAAGACATACCCATTGATAAACTTGCGGAGACTGCCAGCTTATCACCATTCTATTTCCAGCGTTTATTTTCACGCTTAGTTAAAAAGCCCGTCTGCGAATATATAAAGTTACGCAAATTGGCACAGGCAGCAGATGATTTGAAAACCAAAAACAACCGCATAATTGATACTGCAGTGAACTACGGTTTTTCCAGTCATGCTAACTTTACAAGGGCCTTCAAAGAAGTTTATGGTATTACACCAGACGAATATCGAACGTCAGACGTACATCTGAACCAATTTGTAAAACCTGAACTGATCTTAAATTACGTGATGGTTGACGAAAATGTTCCACTGGTTACAGATGGTATTGTTCTGGAAGTCACACGCAGACAGCTGGCCACACCGCGAATATTTATTGGGATTGAAAAAGAAATATCGATTAAAGAATTGATGGGAGGAACTGAAACGAGCATTTCATATGCTGCAAAACTATGGAACGAATTTCACGAAATAAAACCGAAAATACCTCATCTCATCGAACATGGAAATGAATTTGGCGCTCTTTATATCGGAAATGCGAAAGAGGGATACTGTACCTATATGGCAGGCGCCGAAGTCGAATATGGAACTGCTGCAGAGGGATATTCTACCTTCGAACTACCTGCTGCAGAGTATATTGTATGCGGATTTGAAGCTGAAAGCTTTGAGGAGTTGACAAATTCTGCCGTCTATAAAGCACAGACATTCATGGAAAGGTGGATGAAAAAACACAAGCTGGCCGCAACCGATTTTGCAGGGGAAATGTATTATCCCACGGATGGCTGTGCGTATTTGGAACATTGGATGAGACCAGTTACAACGGATTAGTAACATCGCCCTCGTCGATGAACTATTTTTCTTCCCGGATTTGCAGAGAATTACCGCTGATATTGACAATGGTAACGAGAAGTCAAAAATGCATTGCTGTCATGCAGTTCAAATCTTACTTTTACATTACAATGCGGCGCCGTATAAGCGATTTTCCACTTCTGCGGTGCCGCATTGATTCCGTTCTCTGCCTCGTCTAATCCCCGGCCCTTCTATCCCCGGTCACAATCCAAATTAACGGATCCACCTGTACATGCCTGGCATCGAATCCCAACGTTTCCAACACGCCTTCCAGCCGGTCCGCATATGCGAAGTATTCATCCTCCAGATCTTCCCGTTCCGCGTCAGAACAGTTTTCCGCAAATATCTTCCTTGCCTCTTCATCTGCAAACATCAGATCCGCAATCACAATACGCCCCGCCGGTTTCAGAATCCGGGCCATCTCCTTGACAGCCAGGATTTTCTCCTCCTCATTGCAATGATGGAACGCATAGGATGATACCACGGTATCCACACTCCCGGAATCCAGGGGAAGCTGCAGAAAAGTTCCCAGTCTCACCTTCAGTTTGGGGAACTTCTTTTTAGTCTCCTTGAGCATATTCACCGACTGGTCGATTCCGGTAATTTCACAATCAGAAAGCCGCCGTCCAGCCAGTTCTCCCGTACCGACCCCAATTTCCGCCATGATGCCTCCGTGCTCCCGAGCCAGCCGCGCCGTCTCATTTAGGACCGTTTCATAATTCTCATAAAATGCAAGCCCGTTCACACCACGCCTCACCATCTCATCGTAATGAACCGCAGAGCTGTCGAAGTCCCACCGGTCCTCCCACTCCGCCATCCCTGCAAGCAGTGCCGCAGTTTTCTCCAACTCCTCCATGGCACTTGCCGGTATGACCGCATTGAAACCCGAACCTCCGTCTTCCGTTTCATTTATCTCTCCCAGCATCCCGTCGATGCAGCCCGCCAGGGAATCCCGGATCAGGCTCATGGAATGAACATGACGGTTTAAAATATCATACTGCTGAAAAAATAAATCCACCGGACTTTCCTCCTGCCCGAGCAGTTTTAAAATCATTTCAATGGAAAATCCCATCCTTCGGTACAGCAGAACAATCTGAATCCTGGCGACATCATCCATCGTATACAGCCGATAACCATTTTCATCCCTGTGCGGTACAAGAACCCCCTTTTTCTCATAAAAGCGCAGGGCGTTCGGATTGATATGCAGCATTTTAGCCGCCTCGTTGATTTTAAGCATCTTCTCTCCTCCTAAACATACCGTTTTTCCGGTGATAACGTAAGTATAGAGCTTCGCCCAGGGTGAATGTCAAGCGGGTATTTTTCACCATATTCATTATTGGGGCACTGTCCTGCACTTTTTTTACAATGGAGTCAATAGAGTCATTGAAGTCACTGCCGTGATCTACATAAAATTACATCTGTTTTTATTTTAACTCATGCCTGCTATGAAAACCCAAAAAGCAATAAAATAAAATGAAATAAAATGAAATACAATAAAAACAAAAAAACAACAGGCCGAAACCGCACAGTCTCCCGTTCCAGGGAACCGCACGCCTCCGGCCTGCCTCTATCTCATTTACCGCTATCTCATTTACCGCTATCTCATTTACTGCTATTTTATTTACTGCTGTCTCATTTACTGCAATCTCATTACCGTGTCGCATTCTATCATTATCTGCGATTTACTCTACGATTTTCTATTATTTACGGAATTATTCGTAGATCGGATACTTCGTACAGATTTTCGTCACTTCGGCTCTGATATAGTCGGCCTTGTTCTCAAAATCAGTCGCAGCCAGCCAGATGCATTCTGCGATCTTTTCCATATCCTCTTCCTTTAAGCCTCTGGAGGTTACGGCCGGGGTTCCTACACGAACGCCGGAGGTCACGAACGGGCTTCTCGGATCATTCGGAACCGCATTCTTATTCAGTGTAAGATAAACCTCGTCACAACGGTTCTGAAGCTCCTTACCGGTTACTTCCATACCGCGTAAGTCGATTAACATCAGATGATTATCCGTGCCGCCGGTCAGAATGTTGAAGCCCTGCTTCACAAGAGCCGCAGCCAGAGCTTTGGCGTTTTTCACTACCTGCTCCTGATACACTTTGAATTCCGGCTTCAGCGCCTCACCGAAGCACACTGCCTTGCCTGCGATTACATGCTCTAAAGGACCGCCCTGGGTGCCCGGGAAGATAGCTTTGTTGAAATTGAATTTCTCAGCAGCTTCCTTATTAGCCAGAATCATACCGCCTCTCGGCCCGCGAAGCGTCTTGTGGGTCGTCGTTGTCACGACATCCGCGTACGGGATTGGACTTGGATGGAGCCCTGCTGCCACTAATCCGGCGATATGAGCCATGTCTACCATTAAGTAAGCGCCTACCTTATCGGCAACCTCACGGAATCTCTTGAAATCAATGGTTCTTCCGTAAGCACTTGCGCCTGCAATGATCAGTTTCGGTTTGTTTTCAACAGCGATCCGCTCCATTTCGTCGTAATCGATGAATCCCTCGTCATTGACACCGTAAGGAACAATATTAAAATAAAGACCGGAAAAGTTGACTGGACTTCCATGTGTTAAATGGCCGCCGTGGTTCAGATTCATGCCCATCACGGTATCGCCCGGCTGCACCATGGCTACAAATGCCGCCATGTTAGCCTGTGCTCCTGAATGTGGCTGTACGTTGGCATAATCACAGCCAAACAGCTTCCTGGCACGCTCGATGGCAATATTCTCCACGATGTCCACGTCCTCGCAGCCGCCATAATAACGCTTTCCAGGATATCCTTCTGCATACTTGTTGGTGAGAACGGTTCCCATCGCCATCATAACCGGCTCAGAAACGATGTTTTCCGACGCGATCAGCTCTAAGTTTCTTCTCTGGCGCGCGCATTCCAGCTCAATAGCCTCGCCCACTTCCTTGTCATAGCTGGTGATAAACTTCATTACTTCATTGACCATGTCCACTTTCCCTCTCTTTTCCCTTTCAATTTAACAGTTGCACAAAGACGCTGGCAGAGGGACTCTTCCCTGCACCAGCGCCTCTTACCGTTGAGGTTGATTATAATGCATTTTTAATAAAACTGTCAAGACAGTATCAAAAAATCTGATCTTTTTAAGCAGATTCTTTCTGTTCTCTGAGTAATTCATGGTATATTTTATTTATATTACTTAACCCAAAAGCTTTCCCCATTTTATTATAACGAATTTTTTTCCTGGCTTTTGCATTTAATTCGACCATTAACTTTTTATCCAATAGAACAGGTTGATGCGTGTCAGGATTTAAGTATATATTTTCTATATAATTTTCTGTAACAGGAAACAGATTTTGAGGTAAAAAAGCCTTTTTTTGCCCCAATACATATCCGAAGCTTATGTTATCACATATCTTATACTTATTTAACGAATGCTGATACTCTTTTTCATACTTATCTACTTTTGATGACAATGGTATCATCCAGTATATTTTACTGTCATCATATTGAAATAAATAGCAGCAGGGTCTGTTATGAGGTTTTCCGTTTACCATCTCTTTATTCTCTAATAAACCACAGCCCTTAAATTTAATATAAAATTCATCTTTAACAAAATACAATTTACCCCTGTCCATCTTTCTCCTTAGTACACAAAATCGCTCTACTATAAAAGCAGAGCGATTATTTGAATCCCAGCCTTTTATTAGCCGCAGTACTGGGTAGCGGAAATAATTTGAACCCGTACCTTCTTTTTATGGCTTCTGATTTATACGGTCACAGAACATAATATAAAAGCATACCAGCTTCTATAATTATAATATACACTAGAAATGCCAAAAATGCAAGCACTTTTCACTCTTCACGATGTTAAAAAATATCATCTTACCCATTTCAATTGTAATTCAGTGTTTCTATAAAAACGGAAAACCTTAACGATCTTAACTTTCCCTAATCAGATCCCCTAGAACCAATCCGTCCCAAAGCTCTATAGCTCAATCCAATATCTCTGCGTAATCTTGCCTAGATACGGGACTTCATTTTCCAATACCGCGCCGTTTTTCTTCATAGTGGCGATCGAAGCCGTTTTATCGCTGTCGACCGTCAAAAGTACTCTGTCCAATCCTATCTTTTTCGCCTCCTTCAGAGCCAGCCGCAGCATTTCAGCTGCATATCCCTTCTGCCGCTCTGATTTGCGGACGCAATAGCCAATATGTCCTAAATAACGGTACATTTCTTCAGTTAAATCATATCTGACATTAATCATACCAACGATTCTTCTGTCCGACTTTCGGATAGCCATAAATTCATAGGACGGCGGCCTTCCGTTTTCTGCAGTTTCCTTCTTTTCGTTTCTTTGAACGTTTTTCAGCCACTCTTCAAAGCTCACCGCATCCGTTAATTGTTCTGTCCCATACGCAGTTTCATAATTCCGCAGAAATTCTTCTCTGAAGTCCATAATCTCATGCTGATACTGCTCAGAAGGCTGTATCAGACAGATATCTGACTGAGTGAGTAAGTTGTTTTGTTCCATACTCGTCCTCCATTAGAAAAACAGATCAAATTCCCTTCGCATTTAAGCCTGAACACTTCATCTATCAAGACAGGACAGCGATTTCTGTTCGTCCCGGACCTTTTCCTCCAGCATTACCGCATACTTTTCATCATCGATCGGGAACTCAACCCGCTGTCCCTGCCAGGAAGAGAGGTATGCGCCATTCGCAATCATCAGTACGCGGAGTCCATCCTCTCCCGTTGCAAGCAGCGGTTCCCCTTTTAACAAATGATCCGTAAAATTCTGGAAGATCTTCTGATATCCTTCGACGCCATTTTTCTCCACTGTAATCTCTCTTGCACAGTGCTCCGGCATTCCATAGATATCCTGATTCAGACGGTTAAATTCATCCGTAGACATCACATTTTCGTCAAATATAATCCGGCTGCTGTCCTCGACGCACAGCCTTCCCTTCGTTCCCCAGATTTCCAGACGGTTGACTCCCGGATACTCCCCGCTGGAGGCAATAAAGGTCCCGTGGAGCCCGTTGTCATAGAAGAACTGGAGATCCATACTGTCATCTACCGTGATATCACTGTATTTTCCGCATTCCACCGTTGCCAGAACCTGGTCCGGCATGCCGAGAAGCCACTGCCACACATCGAGGAAATGCTGGCTCTGATTGATCAGCAGACCGCCGTGCTCTCCCTCCCATGTGCTTCGCCAGGGCGCGGAATTGTGATAGGCCGGAGTACGGAACCAGATATTGGATATCCACACAGCGCGGTTAAGCCGCCCCAGTTCTCCACGCTCGATCATCTCCTTTGCACGGAAAAATACGCGGTTCATCCTTGTATTAAAGATCATTCCCAGACAGACTCCCGCGCGGTCTGCCGTATCTATGAGTCCCTTCACTTCCTTCGTCGATATCCCAGCCGGCTTATCCAGCAGGATATGCTTTCCCGCCGCGGCCGCCATCTTTCCGATCTCGACATGGGTGGCGTGAGGTGTCACGACAACTACAGCATCAAATTCGTCTCCGCATGCGAACATCGCCTCCACATTCGGATAGACAGATGCCCCCGGATAGACTGTCCTGATCTCATTCTGCCCCTTTTCATTTCGGCAGCAAACTCCGGCGAGTACCATACCATCGATTTCACCGTCATAAATCATCTGTACGTACTGGCGGCCCATACCGCCAAATCCAACCACTGCGGCTCTGATTTTCTCCATCGTCCTGCTCCTTCGTCAAACCGGTATTTTATAATTTTTGATTATAATCTGTAAAGTCCTGCTGCCATTGTATACATTAACCGTCGGATAATAAATCACATCGATTACCCGGCTTCTGCCGAGCTCCTCCAAAAATGCGTCGCCGTCTGTAAACAGCATGGCGTCAATCGGAACGCCCTTATCGTCAGCCAGGGAAAACTTCACCGCATTCCGGTTCTTTCCCAGCACCCGCACGCTTCTGATATGAAGTCCTTTCAGTGCAAACAGCGGCTTTTCATTGCCCTGTCCAAATGGTTCTAAAAGCTCCAGTTCTTCAATAAGAGGCTCATTTATGTAATCGAGAGGCATGGGAACATCGATCCAGATCTTGCGGACAAAGTCATCCTCTGTAAGTTCTGCCTCCTCATTCAGCCTGCGGCGGAATTCATCGATATTTTCTTTTTCAAGAGAGAGTCCTGCGGCCATGGGATGGCCTCCGAATTTAAGCAGGAGATCCTTTACCTTCACCAGCCCTTCGAACATATGATACTGCTCGATCGACCGCCCTGATCCCTTCGCGCATTCCTCTCCATCCGTCAATACAAAGGCCGGTTTCTGATACTGCTCCCGCAAACGCCCTGCAATGATTCCCGCCAGCGATTCATGGCAGGAAGGCAGATACGCCACCAGAACCTTATCGTCACGATAGCACTCCTCCACCTGCGCAATGGCTTCCTCGGTCCCCTGCTTCGTCATATCTTTTCTCTGGTCATTTAACTCCTTCAGTTCCATGGCCAGCCGGTCCGCCTCTTCCCCGTCCTCACACAGCAGAAGCGACAGAGCCAGCTTGGCTGTCTGTAGACGTCCGCCTGCATTTAAACAGGGACCGATGACAAATCCGATATGATATGCAGTAATCTGGTCTTTATCCAGGTCATTCCGCTCGATCAGCTTTAAAAGGCCGATACTCTTTGTATTTGCAATTCTTTTTAATCCTTCTTTGACAATGATACGGTTTTCATCCCGCAGCTTCATCACGTCGCCCACCGTGGCAATCGCCGCAAATTCCAGCATGGACAGCCATTCCTCCTCCGGAACGGAAAATGCCTCGTAGAGGGCCTTTACAAGCTTATAAGCGACCATTCCGCCGCATATCTCCGGGTATGGATAGCTGCACTCGCTCTGTTTTGGATTGACCACCGCGTCCGCGGGCGGAAGCAGATCATGGCCATCCTCCTGCATGATATCGTGATGGTCCGTGATCAGCACGGTAAGTCCCAGTTCCTTCGCCAGGCTGATCTGCGCCACAGCGGCGATTCCATTGTCACAGGTCAGGATCGTATCGACTCCGTCCTCAGCCGCGGCGCGGATAATGGATTCATTGATTCCATAGCCATCCTTGATCCGGTCCGGAATCTCATAATCCACGTTAGCCCCGATTCTCGTGAGCGCCCGGTAAAGCAGGTACGTAGAGCAGACGCCGTCTATATCGTAATCCCCGACTATCCGGATCCGTTTTCCCTGCTCCGTCTTCTCCTTCAGGATCTCTACTGCAAGATCCATGTCCTTTAACAGATGAGGACTGTACAGATCCTTTAATGATCCCCGGAGATACTTCTCTACCGCCTCCTCTCCCACAATATCCCTGTTCCGGATAATCCTCGCCGTTACAGGTGTAATATGATGGATTCTTGCCATCTCATGAAAGTCTGCCTTCTTCGTCTGAAGCATCCATCGTTCTGCTGCCATCCTTCTTCGTCTCCTCACCAGCCTGTTCTCGATCAGGCGTTGTATTTTCTCCCGCCGACTGCATCTCTTCCGCCAGCTTCATCTCTTCCGCCAGCTTCTTCTCTTCCGCCAGCTTCGCATCTTCCGCCAGCTTCTTCTCCGCGATTAGCTCCTCTGCGACCCGTTCCTCCAGCCGCTTTTTCAGTTCTTCCTTTTTCTGCTTCGCAATATCCAGTCTGCTCATCAGGCTGGCAATGGAATACAGGATAGGTGCAAAATCCCCTCTGTAAGCCTGTTCACAGGTAGACTTCACCTCGAAATTCTCGCTTCCGATCTCGCGGAAAAGGTATTTCTCATCATCAATAATATTCTTCAGCCGCTCAATCAGCTGATTCACGGAATCCGTCAGAATTCCGATCTCATCCTCAGAATCGTAGGGAAGGTACACATCCAGGTCACCGTTGGAGACCCTTCTGGTCCCCTCCACGATCGCCTTTACCGGCTTATCGATAGCAATAATAATATAGATGACAAGCATCGTGATCATCAGCGCAATCAGGCAGATGGACACGATCTTCACCCTGGCCAGCCTGGCGTAAAGCTGATCGCCCCGGACACTGGCCGCCTCGGCTCCAAGACGGTTAAACTCCGCCATCTTTAAAAAGTTGCCGCTGGCCTCATCAAATAAGAGCCTGGACTCTCCGATGATCATCTTCAGCGATTCCTCGTTATCATTGCCCCGGCTGATCGGAAGAAGCCGGTCGCTGTATTCCAAGTACCGGTCCCAGTAGGCCCTGGCGTTTTCCATCAGCTCCCGGTCCGTTTCGTCCGTAATATAATTCTGCTCATACTCCGTAAAAGCCGCGTCGATCTCATCACGGACCGCCATCATCTCTTTTTCCAGATGATCCATGGTCTCCTGGTCGTGGGTTATGGCATGGTAAAATTCCTTGATCCTGTAATCCGAGGTCTCGGTATTCAGTTCCTCCGCGATGATGATCGCCGGTACCCAGGACTGGGAAATCTCCGTGCTGGCCTGGTTAATCTGTCTCGCCGTGATAATGGACTCCGCGCCGATAAACACGAGTCCCAGAATGCTGACTCCTCCCAGAAACAAAAGCTTCGTTTTAATCCTGATATTTCTGATTGATTTCACTTTCATAACCCTTAAGTCTTCTCCTTCTTTGCCGGTAATCCGGCAGTTCTCTCTCAACGACTTTCCAGAAGTCCTTTGAATGATTCATCTCTGTACGATGAGCCAGTTCGTGCACTACAACGTAATCCGCCAGCTCCACGGGCAGAAGCACCAGCTTCCAGTTATAGTTAATATTACCGCGGGCACTGCAGCTTCCCCATCTGGTGGCCTGATCCCGAATGGCGATTCGCAGATACGACACCCCCATCCGATCCGCCCACCACGCGGTTCTCTCCTCCAGAAAACGCCTCGCCTGCTTCCGGTACCAGTTTTCCATGGCCGCCTTCACAAGCGGTTCGTCTTCCTCCTGCCCCGTAAAGGGGCCGGATACCAGAAATTTATCGCCCGTATCGCATACCCGGAACCGTTCCGTCTCATAGTCCCGCTCAAAATGGAGTTTTCTGGGGTTTCCATGAAAGAGCAGTAAAGCCCCCTCCGTCCAGTGAAACTGTTCCCGTTTCTCCAGCTCCTCCCTGATCCTGGAAGCATGCGCAAAGATCCATTCCTGATTCCGCTGCGCAAATTCATGGCCGGCCTTCCACGATAGCCGATCCGGTATCCGCACGACAATCTCTCCCTCCCTGGTTACGGAGACCGCCATCGTGCGCCTGGCGGATTTCACTATCCTGTAAGGAAAAAAATCCCCATCTTCACAGATGAGTATCCCTTGGTCAGGCAGCGCCTGTTTTTCAGTTTTCATTTATTTTCACATTCTTTTCTATCATGCTTCAGCCTTGCTTTTACCTTCAGTACACGCCGCATTCTCACGGCCTGTATGTCACATTATAGCGGATAATGTCAAAAGAAACAAGTGTGAATGTTTCCGCAGCACCTGGACAGACTATAAATGGTACTATCTGCTAAAAAACAAAAAAAATACGGAGGTTCCCCTCATGAAATATTTTCACGGCTATCAGAAAAAACACTCTTTTTTTGAAGGCTGGTACTTAAAACATCAGTCGCCGGACGGCGTACTTGCCCTGATTCCGGCATACCATATTGACAGGCAGGGAAAGCCATCCGCCTCCCTCCAGATTATCACCAATACCGAGTCGTGGGTTATCCCCTGCTCCGCCGACCAGTTCCGGGCGGCTTCAAGTCTATTTTATGTAAACCTTGGTACTTCCACCTTCTCGGAGCAGGGCATCCATCTGGATATTGCCACAAAAGAGGTGACACTGACCGGTCACCTCTCCTACGGGCCGTTTACACCGCCCGCTTACGATATTATGGGGCCCTTCTGCGCCGTTCCGTTCATGCAGTGCCGCCACGGCGTCTTAAGTCTCTCCCACCGCCTGTCCGGCCAACTGGTTTTAAACAGGAAAAAGCTGAACTTTGACGGCGGTCTCGGCTACATCGAAAAAGACTGGGGCCGTTCCTTTCCCTCCCGTTACGTATGGACCCAGTGTACCTGGACCGATAAGAAGACGAAAGCCCCCTGCTGTGTCATGCTTTCCGTGGCCGATATTCCCTTTGCCGGAACACATTTTAACGGTTCTGTCGGTTCGGTTTTGTTCCGCGGAAAGGAATACCGCCTCGCCACCTACAAGGGGCTTAAGATCCTGGAGTTCACCGACCGCGAGCTTCTGGTCAGCCAGGGCGGCCTGATGCTTCACGTCAACCTGATCAAGGACCAGCCCCTGTCCCTGGCCGCACCCTCGTTCGGAAGCATGAGCCGCACCATAAAAGAGAGCGCGGCCTGCCAGGTCCGCTACCAGTTCTTCTACCAGGAAAAAAAGATATTTGACATCCTGTGCCACCATGCGGGATTTGAATCCCAGATCATGTGACACATAACTGACAAAAAGCAATTTTCAGACACTCACTACATCTGAAAACGGCCTTCCAGCGCGATGAACTGATCAAACAGCATCCGGCTGACTCTGGCGCCGAACACCGTCGCCGGATGCGCCGGATAATACATGGCGTCGCTGAACTTCTTATTGAACATCACCAGCACATACGGACCGTACGGGGTGTATATGATGCCGCCGTCATTTCGGCAGGCGTTCATGCTGCCGCTCTTGGAGGCCACATTCACC
>OAVK01000290.1_pt1 | contig 31526 bp, 25 predicted proteins | sample 1495301 | NCBI WGS metagenome assembly OAVK01 (sample SAMEA2580094, study PRJEB22360) | human gut metagenome | biome: human gut; feature: human-associated habitat; material: faeces | place: Denmark | collected 2008/2010
CGTTCCGGCGCCGCCGTGCAAGGGCTGGCTACTCTCTTCGGCCCTTGCTACAGATGCATGAGCTGGCGAAATTCTTTGACCTTGCTGCGACTGACCGGCACCTGAAACTCCAGATCGCGTAAGCGCAGAATATAGGTGTTGTTGAACCAGGGCTCAATCTCGCGAATTTTATTCAGGTTAACGCAGTATGAGCGGTGGCAACGGAAGAAGTGCGCTGGCGGCAGCTTGCCGCAAAACTCCGTGATGTTCATTGGCATCACGAATGATTCCCGTCGGGTGTAGACAAAGGTCATTTTTTCGTGGGCTTCCGCATAGTAAATATCGTGAATACTGGTCACGATAATTCGCTCATCTTTAATGAGATTGATCGTGTCATTTTCCCGCTGCGGATTGGCAGACGTCCCGGTCTGGCTACCTGACTGCTGCTGTAGCTGCCAGGCGCTGGTCAGCTTTTGCAGCATGTTAATGATGCGTGATTCCTGATATGGCTTCAGGATGTAGTCAAACGCTTCCAGTTCAAATGCCTCTACCGCGTGCTCTTTCCAGGCGGTGATAAACACAATAAACGGTTTATGCGCGAACTGGCTGATATTCTGCGCCAGCAGAACGCCGTCCAGCGAAGGTATGTTGATGTCGAGAAAAATGGCATCAACCTTGTTGTGCTGCAGAAACTTCAGCACGTCCAGCCCGTCCTCGAAGGTCCCGACAATCTCCATCTGGCTGTGGGTGTTAATTAACCACGTGAGCTCCTGCTGTGCCGGGAACTCGTCTTCAACGATGATGACTTTCATTTTTTCTCCGTTCATGGCAACAGAGACACCGGAGTGGTCTGGGAGACAAGCTTGTTAGGGACGTAGAACGCAATCTCCGTTCCCGGATTCATGCGGCGGATATGGAGCCCTTCGCCATACAGCAATTTTACCCGATGGTGGACGTTGAGCAGACCGATTTTATTACCCGGCATTTCATCCGCTTCCACCCGCGCGACCACGGCAGGATCGATACCATTCCCGGTATCGCGAACGCTAATCCGGACCCGATTACCGCACTCGTTGATGCCGAGGGTGACGACGCCTTTGCCTTTGCACGGCTGGATCCCGTGGACAATGGCATTTTCCACTAGCGGCTGAATCAGCAGGCTCGGTATCACGCAGCTGACCTCATCGTCGATGTCGTAGATGACGGTCAGCTTATCGCCGAAGCGCGCCTGTTCGATGGCAATATAATCCTTGATTTGGTACAGCTCTCTTTTGATATCAATCTGTTCGTCGTCTTTTAATTCAATGTTATAGCGTAAATAGCGCGACAAATTAAAAATGAGCTGACGGGCGGTATCCGGATTCATGCGAATCGAGGATGAAATCGCATTGAGGGCGTTAAAGAGAAAGTGCGGGTTGATTTTGCTCTGCAGGGCGCGCAGCTCGGCCTTGTTGGCCATTTCACGTAGCTGTTCCGCCCGCGAGACCTCCAGCTGAGTAGAGATGATTTGCGACAGACCGACGGCCATCTCCTGCAGGGACGAGGTGATGCGATGGGCGTGGCAGTAATAAATTTTCAGCGTACCGGTCACCACGCCTTTCTCCCGTAGCGGAATGACCAGCATGGAGTGAATCTCCGGCGTTCTGTAGGCCTCATCATTGTTTTTAATAATGATTTTTCCGCTCTCGATAGCCTGGCGGGTGGTGGGGCTGATGTCATTATCACTATCGCGATAGTTGCTTTCGCCAAACCCGACGTAGGCCAGAACCCGATCGGTGGTGGTGATGGCCACCGCGTCGGCATTGATATCGCGGCGAATGATATCGCACACCTGACGCAGGGATTCGCTGTTCACATGACGGAAGAGCGGCAGCGTTTTGTTGGCGATATCCAGCGCCAGTTTTGCCTGGCGCGCGGCGCTGGCCTCCTTTTCACCCTCGACGCTCTGGACCAGTAGCACGATAAAACCGATACAGACGCTGCCAAGGATCATCGGGATCCCGATTTTGGAGACGATATCTACGCCCAGCGAAAACGACGGCGCCCAAAAGACCACGAGGATCATGGTTAAGGTTTCGCAGAGCATCCCGGCGAGAATCCCGATCTTCCAGCGCTGAGCTTTTGGCACTTTGCGATTAATCAGCCCTGACAACAACCCGGCGACAATACTGGTGATAAAGCAGGGGATAGCAGTTACACCATCAATATCAATGAGATAACGATGAACGCCGGCAATTACCCCCACGATAGCTCCGACCCAGGGGCCAAATAAAATCCCCCCCGACATCACCGCGATAATCCGCACGTTAACCAGAGAACCCTCTACCGGCACGCCAGACCAGGTACTGAACAGAGCAAACAGGGAAAAAATGGCGATAACCGCCAGCAGCTCTTTCGGTGTATGTGCCGATTTATGCAGTAGCTCGCGAAACAGGCGCAGACGGATAAGGAAAAAAAGGCAAATCAACATGAGTGCCGCGCGGTCAAAAACCGCCAGCAGCATTGTGAATATTTCGTGCATGGGTGCGCCGTGTCTATCGCGGGAAAGCGACATGATAAAAAACCTCGCGCCAGAAGGCCAGCCGAAGCGTTGAATAGGGAAAAGTCACACTAAAAAAAGGGGATTGATCGCCGGGCCGGTGTCAACGTGATGAGCGGAGGGTGAATGATATAAACAGGTAAATTAATAGATATTAATATGTTGCATCTAATTTTCGTACCGGCTAAATCGAGGACCTCCGCCGCTGCATGTCATGATGCTGATGCCCGTTTTTTTCGCCAGCGATTATTTTTTTCTCACCCCCTCGACAGCATCATTTTTTTCGGGTTATTTTCTAAGCTCGTCGCAAACGCGACAGCGTCGCTCGGACGGTCCGGGCGCTAACGTTACTCTGAGGAATCTATGACTGCATCCAGTCCTGAACGCCGTTTTACGCGTATCGATCGTCTGCCCCCTTACGTTTTTAATATTACTGCTGAACTGAAAATGGCTGCGCGTCGGCGCGGTGAAGATATTATCGATTTCAGCATGGGCAACCCGGACGGCGCGACGCCGCCGCATATCGTTGAAAAACTGTGCACCGTTGCCCAGCGGCCCGATACGCACGGCTACTCTACCTCCCGCGGTATTCCTCGCCTGCGCCGCGCCATTTCGCGCTGGTATCAGGATCGCTATAACGTTGAAATCGACCCGGAATCGGAAGCAATTGTCACAATTGGCTCAAAAGAGGGGCTGGCGCATCTGATGCTGGCGACGCTGGATCATGGCGACACGGTGCTGGTGCCCAATCCAAGCTACCCGATCCATATCTATGGCGCGGTGATTGCCGGTGCGCAGGTACGTTCCGTGCCGCTGGTGGAGGGCGTTGATTTCTTCAATGAGCTGGAGCGGGCGATTCGTGAAAGTTACCCGAAACCGAAAATGATGATCCTCGGTTTCCCGTCCAACCCGACCGCGCAGTGCGTCGAACTGGAATTCTTTGAAAAAGTGGTCGCGCTGGCCAAGCGTTACGATGTGCTGGTGGTACACGATCTGGCCTATGCCGACATCGTTTATGATGGCTGGAAGGCCCCTTCGATTATGGAAGTTCCCGGCGCGCGCGATGTGGCCGTGGAGTTCTTTACCCTCTCCAAAAGCTACAACATGGCCGGCTGGCGTATCGGCTTCATGGTCGGTAATAAAACGCTGGTCAATGCATTAGCGCGTATTAAAAGCTATCACGATTACGGCACCTTCACTCCATTGCAGGTCGCGGCAATTGCGGCGCTGGAAGGCGACCAGCAGTGCGTTCGTGATATCGCCGAGCAGTACAAGCGCCGTCGCGATGTGCTGGTTAAAGGGCTGCACGAAGCAGGCTGGATGGTCGAGTGTCCGAAGGCATCCATGTACGTTTGGGCGAAGATCCCCGAGCAGTATGCGGCGCTGGGCTCGCTGGAGTTTGCGAAAAAGCTGCTGCAGGATGCGAAAGTATGCGTTTCGCCGGGTATCGGCTTCGGTGATTACGGGGATACCCATGTGCGCTTTGCGCTTATCGAAAACCGCGATCGTATCCGCCAGGCGATTCGCGGGATCAAATCGATGTTTCGTGCCGACGGGCTGCTGCCAGCAGTGGGCAAGTCAGCCGGCGAAGGCCTCGAATAACGGCGCGAAAGAAAGAAAAGTGCCAACAAAAAACGGGAGCCGCTGGCTCCCGTTTTTTTTGACTCTGGCTGCGCTTAAATCATCAGGGCAAAAGTACCGGCCCAAACGATGACCATAAAAGATACGCCCATAATAAAGTATTTCACGACTCATCACTCCGCGTTCTCGGCGAAACGCCTAAATGAATTTAATCTTCATTGTTGATTCTGATCCGTCGCGGCAAAACCAGAGGATTCTGGCGGCCGCGGCAGGTCGAAATTCTGTGCTGTAACTGCTCCAGATGGCGCTAATGTACGCCTAAAAAATGAGGGAAACAAGAGGCGTTTTTTTATTAATTTTTAGTTACTTACGAGTGTCGTGATTCGGCGACACATTAATTTCATTCGGTAATAAATTCCATTCTGGCGACGGCATTTTGCCGTAGCCGCCTTTACGCGATAGCTGTTTGATTTTGGGATTTATTCTATTGGCGATGCCGAGGATGCGCTGCGGGAAACGCGCTCCCGCAGCGCAATATTCGGGCTTAATCGGCGGCATGTTCAGGTTGGCGCCACGCTTGCGGAAAGCGTGCCGGTGCAAAACGCAGGGTGACGCCCATCAGAGCGGCGACGCAGACGGCATGAAACGCCCAGTCCAGCACATAATTACCGCTCAGGCTTCGCAGCAGGCCCGATAACCACGGGGAGGCGCCGGCCACCATAAAACCGATGCCCTGCATAAAGGCCACCAGTCGGCCTGCAATCGCCGGATGGCGGGCGTGATCGAGCGCCAGTACCAGGCACAACGGGAATGCGCCGCCTAACCCTATGCCGCCGCACACGGCCCATAGCAACGGGAGCTGTAGCGGCAGCCAGATGAACCCACAGAAACCAATAAGCTGCAGCATCAGCGTCAAGAGTAATAGTCTGCGGCGATCGTCGTGACGTGCCAGCATTGGTATCAGCAGCGCGCCTGCGGTCTGGCCGACGGTCATCATGGCCAGCAGGGTTCCGCTAAACTGGGCGCTATAGCCCAACTGCATGTAATAGGGGGGCAGCCAGGCGATCAGACTGGCGTAACCGCCGTTAATCAGGCCGAAGTACAGCCCGAGCGTCCAGGCGCGGCGGCGGTGGAAAACAGACCCGTTTGCTCGGGGCGCGACCTGATGTTGCCCGGTAGGCTGCATGCGGCTGACTGACCACCAGCTAAGCAGCGCTGCGATGGCGGGCAGGGCCCACCAGGCGAGCGCGTAATGCCAAAGGGCGCTGTGCTGCGCCAGCCACGGCGTCAACGCGGCTCCCAGGCCGCCGCCACCCATCAGCGCCGCTGACCACAGGCCCATGACCTGCGGCGTTCGGTGGGGGAACTGACGCTTTATCACCGCCGGAATCGTCGCCTGAATAATACCAATTCCGATCCCGCCAAGCAGGGCGCTACTCAGCAGCAGCCCGCTGTGCGGCGTGAATTCCCGAAGCGCAGCGCCTGAGGCGATCATCATCAGACTCAGGACAATCCCGCGACTTTCGCTGATATGGCGCTGAGTCCACGGACTTGCCAGCGCCAGCAGTCCCATCGCGATGACCGGGATCGCGGTGAGTAGCGAAACGAGGCTAAACCCCATTCCGCTGGCCTGTTGGAGTTGCGGAAGAAGCGGGCCGATGGAGGTTAAAAGCGGGCGCATATTGATGCCGATCAGCATCAGCACCAGAAGCATCAGGCCGTTGCGCGACGTCGGGTTCATTTGTGCTTATCCGCCCACCGCTGATAAAGCGCGAGGCCCTCGGGCTGAGGGCTATGGTGAATCGGGAGTGATTGCGTTTCCAGCGGTTGACTTAGCTGGTGGTAGATAGCGGCGGTGGAGAGCCGGAAGGGCTCGCCATCCCGGTTACTGTTGGCGAAATAAACCTCGCGTATGCCGGTCAGATAGATAGCGCTCAGGCACATCGGGCAGGGCTGACCGCTGGCATAAATGATGCACTCGCTGAGCACCTGGCTACCCAGACGCTGCGAGACGTCGCGAATGGCGTTGAGTTCGGCATGCGCGGTCGGATCGCCGTTTTGATGCAGGGTATTGACGGCCCGGGCGACAATATCACCCCTGCGGACGATGAGCGCGCCAAACGGACGCCCGCCGTTTTCAACATTGGCTGTGGCGAGGGCGATGGCATGCTGAAGATAGTTATCGTGAACTGACATAGCGGCTCCGGAGAGGAAAGGCTGAGATGTTGCGGGAAGAGGAACTTTACGGTTGTGCACAGGGCCAGAGTACGCATTTTGTTTTATAAGTTAAAAGACTTATTTATGATTGACTCTATTGGTTTTGCTTATAGGGGGGCCCATGCTGCTACGCCATCTCACCTGTTTTCTGGCGGTTGCGGAACATCGCAGTTTTACCCGAGCCGCGTCGGCGCTGCATGTTTCGCAGCCGGCACTTTCACAACAGATCCGCCAGCTTGAAGAGATGCTGGGCGTGCTGTTATTTGACCGCAGCGGGCGGCAGATCCGTTTGACCGATTCCGGCGAGGTCTGGCTCACTTATGCCCGCCGGGTGCTACAGGAGCTGGAAGAGGGCAAACGAGCCCTGCTGGAGGTAGAAGACCTGCAGCGGGGAACGCTGCGGGTGGCGATGACGCCGACGTTTACGACCTACTTTATGGGGCCGCTGGTAGCGGCTTTTTATCAGCGTTATCCGAACATCACGCTGACGATGCGTGAAATGGCCCAGGAACGGATGGAAGCGTTATTGCTTAACGATGAGCTGGATGCCGGGATTGCTTTTGCCGATAGCGGCTCACGGGATATCGTGGCCGCACCTTTATTCAGCGAAACGCTGGCGCTGGTGGTGGGGCGGCATCATCCGCTGGCGGGTCAGCGCCGTATGACGCTGGAGGCGCTCAATCAGCAATCGTTGATTTTATTGAGCGAGGAGTTTGCGACGCGCGGGCAAATCGACTCCTGTTGCCGGCAGCACGGTATTCAGCCAACGGTGCGCATGGAGGCCAATTCTATCAGCGCGGTGCTGACGGTAATTCAACATACCCAGCTTGGGACGCTGTTACCGGCCGCCATCGTACGGGACCGCGACGATCTGGTCGCGGTGGCGCTCACGCCGGTGCTGCTGGAGCGCACGGCCTGCCTGCTGCAGCACAAAGAGGCCTGGCAGAGCGTCGCGACGCGCGCGTTTCGTGCGATGGCATTCCAGATAGCCGGGGAACTTAGCGGTGGGGAAACCTCGTGATAGCGTCCACTTACCAGCTATAGCCGACGGCCAGAATGCCATACAGCTCGCCGTTGTGCTGAACAAGGGGGCTGTCGGCGATATCTTTATCATACAGCTCGTAGTTCGCGGCGAACATGCCGACCCAGTGGGGGCTGAAACGGTAGCTGGAAATAATCGCCGCCATTGGTGAGACGGTGGTGCCGGTATCCCACTGTGGGCGCTGGCTGGTGGCTTCGCTGGCCGAGACGCCGCCAAAATAGTAGTTGGCCATATTGCTACTGCGGATCATCAGTCCCATCCCCGGCATGATCAGCAGATTATCTTTGATGACGGGAAAGTCTGCCCACAAAAGCAACTCTTGCCCATTGCTGCGACCCGTAACGTCGGAACTGATACGGGCGCTCAGCAGCGCATACGGCGTAATCAGCGTGGCGCCGATACCGGCTTCAAACTCGCCTTTTCGCTGCTCCATGCCCTTGAACGCGCTATTATCGCTGGGATCTAAGTTGCCAAATCGCCAGCGGCCATAGCCGTAAAAAGCAACGTTGTCGTCGATATGAAAATAGTAGCGGGCGCGATCGCCGAGATAGATAAACCGATCGCCGAAGTAGAGCCCGCCGGGAATAACGTAAGTTTCATTATTCTGCTTCTCGTAGCGCGCCGTTCCGCTGATGGTTGCGGCTCCCAGCACCACTCCTTTTGGTACCGGACTATTTGGATTCGATGCGGAGAAGATATCGATGGAACCCAGGTCAACCTCGGCGCTGGCGGGCGAACAACACAGCATCAGGGAGCAGAGAGCAGCGGGGTAGCGAAATGGTTTCATCCGGATTCCAAATATGATGAGGGATTATAGAGCTAATACGCGTAGATGCTGTTTTGCAGATAAAGCATTGCTAATGTGAATATATACCAGCGCAGGTCAGTCAGTGGGCGAGTTTTTGTTTTTTCTAAATTTATGCTGGCCGGTTTGAAGGGATAGAAAGGTTCTAATCCGCCGCTTCCCGGCAGCGGACTGTTTTTTTAATCGGCCCGGTCAGAGTGAGCGAATGTGCCCGCCGTCGCCAACCTGAGCCTGACGATACCACTCCATCAGTTCAAACGTCCCCGCTTCACCTTCCGCCGGAGCCCACGAGACATAATCCCCGGCAGCAACCGGCTGATAACCGCCGTGTTTGACCTCAAAAATAACGCCGCCGGCGTCCAGCGACAGAACCGCATGCCAGGTCCCGGCATCCATCTCTAGCGCCGTACACTCTTCGCCTAATACGATGCGGCGAGTGACGTAACCGAGATCATCAAAAGTCAGTACCACAAAGCGCCCGCTCAGAGCTAACAGCAGCTCAAAGGTGTGCGGATGACGGTGAGGGCGAATATAGGTTCCCGGTTCCATCGCGATCGCCAGACGTTGTACGGGATCGGTTAATTCCGGGTGAAAATTACGATGTGCACGTAAACGAGGTGAACGCGCTGCCGCGTCGCTCTGCTGTTGCATGTCGCTGAAAGTGATGTATTTCATTTAGCCGCCTGACGTGAGATCTGAGATTGCGAATGGTTTCGCTACGGTGGATGAGTTCTGCACTGCTTTGTCGAAAGCCAGTCGCCGCATTGTATCCATTTCCCTTGGCCGGCGCGCACTGTTTTTCAGTGCATCAAGTGCCGTATCGCCTGGCAAATTCAACACGCTCACACCATTGACCTTTTGGTGACTTCCTGGAACATGGCAGACCATAGCACGCTCCTTTTTATATATATGACACCTTCCATAAATTCGGATGATTATTCTCTTATGTCTGCGGCGCAAAAATACAACCCATTCATTTTATGAATATCTCCTTACAAAGACATGGCAAGTTTTATATAACTTCGTTTTTAAAGGAGAGTTTTTTCTCTTAATGTCTGCGCAATATTTATTGTTTGAGTGAGGTTGTTGTTTTGAATTTTTTAAATAGTTGAGCGGTTTAATCTGAAAATCCAGTGATGATGCGGTGTTTACACCAGTATTAAATATTTCAGCTGCTGGCTATAATTATCAGTTTTTTTGCCTGCTTTACCTTAAAGCAAATTACTGGTTAAAATAAAAACATATTTTTAGATAGCGATACTCTGTCCGGCAAAAGGACTAATTTATTCAGGAGATAAATATATATGTCTGAATCATTTCAGAATGAGATACCTCGTGCGCGTGTAAATATAAAACTGGATCTGGTGACGGGTGGCGCTCAGAAGAAAGTTGAACTGCCGTTGAAGCTCCTGAGTGTTGGTGACTTCAGCAACGGCAAGGCTCAAGGGACGCTTTCAGAGCGCGAAAAAATCAATATCACTATGCGCAATTTCAACAGCGTTCTCGCGGATCTCAATCCCGAAGTTTATCTCACCGTTAAAAATACTCTCGCCAACGATGGTTCCGAAGAGAGTGTGAAACTGGCCTTTCAGGATATGAAGGATTTTGAACCAGAGGCGGTAGCGCGGCAAATTCCACAGCTTCGTGTGATGCTTGCTATGCGTAATTTATTACGTGATTTGAAATCCAATCTGCTGGACAACGTTACTTTCCGGAAAGAACTGGAAATCATTTTAAAAGACCCTGCTCTTTCCGACGAGCTACGCAGTGAATTGAATGCGCTTGCCCTGGGCCAGGATTAATTTCTGGAAACTTTAACGGAATATTAACGAGAAAAATGCTGATGTCAGTAAATAACGAAATTCAGAATGAGGGAAGGGCAGCCACAGTTGAAAAAATGCTGCCGCAGAACGGTGTATATGCCTCACTGTTCGACAAAATTAATTTAACGCCGGTTGCTGAAATCGGCGGCCTGAATGGATTTGAAGATAATACCGTAATGGCGGAAACCTCGGCCGATGAACGTGTTACCGCCGCTGTTCAGGTTTTCATGCAGTGTCTGCACAAGTCCGGTCAGAAGGTCGAGAAGCTCGATAAGACATTACTCGACCACCATATCGCTGAACTGGATTTCCAGATCAGCCGCCAGCTTGATGAAGTCATGCACAATGACGCGTTCCAGAAAGTGGAGTCCGTGTGGCGTGGCCTTCAGTCCCTGGTGAACAAGACTGACTTTCGCCAGAACGTGAAGCTGGAAATCCTCGATTTGTCCAAAGAAGAGTTGCGTCAGGATTTCGAAGATTCGCCGGAAATTGTCCAGAGCGGCCTGTACAAGCAGACCTACATCGCTGAATACGATACCCCTGGCGGTGAGCCGATTGCGGCAGTGATTTCGGCGTATGAGTTCGATGCCACCGCGCAGGACGTAGCGCTGATGCGTCATATTTCAAAAGTCTCCGCCGCCGCGCACATGCCATTTATTGGCTCTGCGGGGCCGAAATTCTTCCTCAAAGAGACGATGGAAGAGGTGGCGGCTATCAAAGATATCAGCAACTATTTCGAGCGCGCTGAGTACATCAAGTGGCAATCCTTCCGCGACACCGACGACTCGCGGTATATCGGCCTGGTGATGCCGCGCGTGCTTGCTCGCCTGCCGTATGGTCCGGACACTGTACCGGTACGCAGTTTCAACTATGTCGAAGAAGTGAAAGGTCCGGATCACAACAAATACCTGTGGACTCATGCGTCTTTCGCCTTTGCAGCCAACATGGTGAAAAGCTTCATCAATAATGGCTGGTGCGTGCAAATTCGCGGCCCCCAGGCCGGTGGTGCAGTGAAAGATCTGCCGATCCACCTGTATGACCTCGGTACCGGCAACCAGGTGAAAATTCCGTCCGAAGTGATGATCCCGGAAACCCGCGAGTTTGAGTTCTCCAGCCTCGGCTTTATTCCGCTGTCATATTACAAAAACCGCGACTACGCTTGCTTCTTCTCTGCGAACTCCGCCCAGAAACCCGCCCTGTATGACACTGCCGATGCCACGGCCAACAGCCGCATTAACTCGCGTTTGCCATACATCTTCCTGCTGTCGCGCATCGCGCACCACCTGAAGCTTATCCAGCGTGAAAACATCGGTACCACCAAAGATCGCCGCCTGCTGGAGCTGGAACTCAATACCTGGGTGCGCGGTCTGGTCACTGAAATGACCGACCCCGGTGACGAACTTCAGGCTTCTCACCCGCTGCGCGATGCAAAAGTGGTGGTGGAAGACATTGCAGACAACCCGGGCTTTTTCCGCGTGAAGCTGTTCGCCGTGCCGCATTTCCAGGTGGAAGGGATGGATGTCAACCTGTCACTGGTTTCCCAGATGCCGAAAGCCAAATCGTAACGTAAGGCAGGAAGCCGATGAAAACGGAACAACCGTTATGGGGTCGAGGGATTATGGTTTCGCCCCAGCACTTCCAGCAACAGGTCACGTATGCGGCCTGGTCCGTCGAAGGTATCGCCCGGATGGGTTTATCACAGCCCTGGGGCGTGATAAATGTCGCTTTCGAACCGGAAACACTGAAGCTGGGCCGACTGCAGGCCCGCCATCTGCACATCCGTTTTCCCGACGGGACGCTTATCGACACGGATAATGCTGATGACCTGCCGCCGGTGCTGTCGCTTGAGAGTGAATCACAGGACATGGTGGTAGTTCTGGCCCTTCCGCTGCTGCGGGCAAATGGCGGTAACTGCCTTAAACCTGATGAGGTGGCCGGGCGTCCTGTTCGCTATCGCCAGCGCTGGCGGGATGTCCGCAATATTTTCGGAGATGATACCCGCCAGATTGCGGTGATGCAGCCAGAGCTGACGCTGCGGTTTGCCCATCAAAACAACAGCGATTATCTGGCCTGTCCGGTCGCCCGTCTGCAGCAGGATTCGCAGGGGAACTGGGCACTCGATGAAACCTATCTCCCGCCACTGCTGGCTCTGCAGGGCAACCGCTGGCTGGTGACCCAGCTGGAGCAGCTGATGACGCAACTGCGTGCCCGTCTGAGTCGCCTGATGGATATGCGCCGGGAGAGTAACGAACGAATGGCAGATTTTGCCGTGGCCGACGTGTCACTGTTCTGGCTGCTCAATGCCCTGAACAGCGCTGAGCCCGTGCTCGGACAGTTTCTGCGCCACCCGCAAATCCCGCCTGAGCGTCTGTATCCGGAGCTGGCACGGCTTGCGGGCAGCCTGCTGACCTTCTCACTGGAGCATCAGGTGAGTGCTATTCCGGTCTGGCAGCATGAGCAACTGAATAACGTCTTCCCGCCGCTGTTTGATTTACTGGGCGACCTGCTGGAAGCCAGCCTGCCGTCGCGGGTGGTGGCGATTGAGCTTGAGCATGATGCCCGACTTCACTTCTCGCAGGCTCGTCTGCATGACCCACGTCTGCGCGAAGGCGCTGATTACTATCTCTCCGTGCGTTCACCGATGCCGGTGGCACAGTTGCAGGAACAGTTCCCGCAATTGTGCAAAGTCGGCAGTCCCGATCATGTCAGGAGCATCGTCAATTCATCGCGGGTGGGCGTTCCTCTGACGCCGCTGCGTCATGTGCCGGCAGCTATTCCACTGCGCCTGGAAAACCAGTATTTCAGCCTTGATGTCTCTCATCCTCTGGCCATCGAAATGCTCCAGAGCGGCACCTGTATGTTTTACGTTCCGGGAATGCTTGGCGAGCCTGAACTTGAACTCTTTGCGGTACTGCGAACATGAGTGAGCGTAAACGCGGCGCTGCCGCGTCCATTGATATTGATGCCCTCCTGCAGGACACCTGGCTGCAGGCGATCAGCCTGCGTCATGGCCCGAAATTTCAGGATGGAGAAGGGCGCACGCTGTGGGAGTGCTGCATTGCTGATGTCGAACGTGTCCAGCGTGAGCTGAAAGCGAGCGAACTCGATGAAGCCAGCTGTCAGCATATTCTCACTGCACAGTGTGCGCTGCTTGATGAGGCGGTCAAAGATCGCGGCGTGGAGGATGACGCCTGTGTGCAGTGGTATGACACTCCCCTGCAGGGGCACTTCCTCGGCACCATGGACGCTGGCGATACGTTGTGCGATCGGATGCGTGATGTGTTGCGCGAACCGGCTCCAGACCACGCCGTCGTGACCTGCTTCCAGCGAGTCATGATGCTGGGATTCCTCGGCAGTTTCCGCTCTCTGAACGACCCGGAGCGCCAGAAACTCGTCAGCGCGCTCAGTGAGCATGTCACGCCGTTCAGCTACCCACAAACCCATTCGGTCCTGGCCGAAAGCCGTACCGGATGGGGAATGGGCGGCTGGCTGGCGTCATGGCCCGTGCGTATTGGCCTGAGTGTAGTGGCGGTGGCTGCACTCTGGCTGGGACTGGATCACTGGCTGGATCAGACGCTGCTGACCCTGTTGCCGGGAGCCGTGAAATGAGTCCGGCGCAACAGTGCGGGCTTGCGCTGTGGGCCGCCCTGCTCAGCGCCGTGGTCTGCCTGGGTTTTCTGCCGGTCACCCGACTGGTTTCTGCGCTCGTTCTGCTGGTGGTGCTGGGGCTTATCCTGACGCTCTGGTACGCCGCCAGTCGTCGTGCGCAGCATGATGTCATCCTGCGTCTGGATGACCTACCGGAAGCCACTTACCGTCAGCCCGTGGTGCTGGTCTGTGGTGATTTGCCGCTGGCATGTATGCAGCAGTCACTGGTGCTCACTGTCACCCAGGGATGCTGGATCCGCGTGGCAGATCATCAGGATCTGCAGCAGGCAGCCCGCCAGGTACTGTGGCTACGCCCTGACTGGGGGCGTCAGCTGTCGGTGATGGTCAGCGTCTGCCCACAGCAACACGCTGACAGCGAGCGCCTTACCAGTCGTCTGTTGGCCCTGCGCTGGCAAATCAGCCGGCTGCGTAAAGAAACCGGTCATTCTGTGCCGCTGGTTCTGAATGGTCAGGTTGGCAGCGCGATGACGAATGACATGCTCTGGCAGGCGGCTATCCCGGGGGAAGGGGGGAGGGTCTGGCGTGAATCTTCAGCGCCGGGCTCCATTGCAGCCTGGGTTGCCACCGGTGGTGCTATGGCGATGCAGCAACAGGTGCTGATGAACAGCCTGATGAGCTGGTTCCATCAGCACGTCAAAGCCGTGTTTATGGATGAAAACCCCGATATTCCCGTCATTGCACCTGTTGCGGTGCTGTGGGGAATGGGGCCGATTCTTGCCGGAAGTCTGGGCACATCGGCCTGGACGGGGTGGCTTTCCCGCCACACTGCGATGCAGCAGGTTGCGGGCTGGCAGCCGGTGGGAACGGACAGTACGGTTATCTCCCCGTTGCCGGATTTTATCCTGCCGCTGCTGCCTGAAGGGCGAGGCCTGACGCCGCGTGGGCGAGCCTTCCGTTATTCGCTCGGGATCTTCACGCTGGCGGCCATTGCTGCGCTGCTCAGCAGTGGCTGGGACAATCACCAGCTGCTGCAGCGTGTGAGCTTCGATATTGCCCTCTATGACCGTATCCCGATGCATGATTTCGGACCAAAAGCCGACGCCGTTACCGTCCTGCGTGACGATGCGGAACAGCTGGATGGCTGGGTGCGCAATGGCGTACCGGCCCGGATGAGCTTCGGTCTGTATCAGGGTGAGCGTCTGCGAATGCCTGTGCTGGATGCGATCCGCTCCTGGGTGCCCCCGCCCCCGCCGCCTGAACCGCAGCCGAAATCCAAACCGGTAACGAAAATTGCGCGCCTCGACAGCATGTCGCTGTTCGACTCCGGGCAGTCCGTGTTGAAACCCGGCTCGACCAAGCTGCTGGTCAACTCGCTGGTCGGCATTAAGGCAAAGCCGGGCTGGCTGATTGTGGTCGCCGGCTATACGGATAACACCGGCACTTCGCAACTGAACCAGAGGCTTTCTCAGAAACGTGCCGAAGCCGTGCGCGACTGGATGCGCGATACCGGCGACGTGCCGGAAAGCTGTTTTGCGGTGCAGGGCTATGGCGCAAGCCGTCCTGCTGCAACCAACGACACTCCGGAGGGCCGTGCGCTCAACCGCCGTGTCGAAATCAGTCTGGTACCGCAGGCCAGTGCCTGTCAGATACCTGGCAAAACCCCGGCGTCATCGCAGGATGATGGCGCATCACTACACAATGGAGAGTAATTCCATGGCAATTCCTGTTTATCTTTGGCTGAAAGACGACGGCGGCGCGGACATTAAAGGGTCTGTGGACGTTCAGGATCGCGAAGGCAGCATCGAAGTGGTGGCGCAGAAGCATAACCTGTACATCCCGACCGATAACAACACCGGCAAGTTGACGGGTACCCGTATCCACACGCCGTTCCTGTTCACCAAGGAAATCGATTCGTCCAGCCCGTATCTGTACAAGGCGGTGACCACCGGTCAGACCCTCAAGTCTGCGGAATTCAAGTGGTACAAAATCAACGACGCAGGCCAGGAAGTGGAGTACTTCAACACCAGACTCGAAAACGTAAAAGTGGTGAAAGTGAACCCGGTGATGCACGACATCAAGGATCCCTCTTTCGAGAAACACAACCACCTTGAGCAGATTGAGCTGCGTTACGAAAAAATCACCTGGACCTACAAAGACGGCAACATCATTCATTCCGATTCGTGGAACGAACGCGCCACCGCCTAAGTTACTCGTCATATTTCGCGCGGTAACGGTGTTGGCTGCGTTCGCTCACCCCGGTCACTTACCGCTGTAAGCTCCCGGGGATTCGCGAACTTGCCGCCTTGTTACTGCACGAACTATTTAGAGTAACCACTCAGACGGACAGTCCTCTCTGTCCGCTTTTTTTGTCTTTGCTGAGCGTCTGCCCACGCGGGCGTTGAGCAAAGAACCCACAATCTGCCAGCCGACCGGATGCGCTTTGGTCCCCTTCACGGGAAACAGCGAGGGGCGGTAGCGTGTCCAGGAACCGACAAAGAGAGAGACTCATGGAAAATCCAGCCATCCTGCTGCGACGTCTGAACCCTTACTGTGCCCGTGCGATGGAAGGGGCGGCCTCGCTCTGCCAGAGCCGCGCGCATGCGGAAATTCTTCCGGAGCACTGGTTGTTGAAACTGCTGGAGCAGGGGGAAGGCGATCTCACGGTGCTGGCCCGTCGCTACGAATGGGATATGGACAGCATCTGGCAGGATTTGCTCGGCTGGCTGGATAAACAACCGCGCTCAGTGCGCCACCGACCGCAGCTCTCGGAAAACATCCAGACGCTGATGCAGGAAGCCTGGCTGATTGCCTCCCTTAATGGAGAAGAGCAAATCCGTAGCCTCCATTTGCTGATGGCGCTGGTCGGTAAGCCAAAACTGGCCCACTGTGACGGACTGTGGCCACTGCTGACGCTGGGTCAGAGTCAGTTGGTGCGCCTGCGTCCATTGCTTGATGCACAGTCTGATGAACGTCCCGAAGTACAGCAGGAAGCTGAACTGGCGCAGAGCCATGGCGGGGGAGTGGCGTTTGTCGGGCGCCCGGTTGGGGCTGAAGTGCAAGAGAGCGAGCTCAGCCCGGCATTACAAAACGCGCTGGATAAGTTCACCCTCGACGTCACCGCCAAAGCGAAGGAAGGCAAAATCGACCCGGTGTTTGGCCGTGATACGGAAATCCGCCAGATGGTGGACATTCTCTCGCGTCGCCGTAAAAACAACCCGATCCTGGTCGGTGAGCCAGGCGTGGGGAAAACCGCGCTGGTGGAAGGTCTCGCACTCAGAATCGCCGAAGGCAACGTACCGGAATCGCTCAAACCTGTTGTTCTGCGCATGCTTGACCTCGGCCTGCTGCAGGCGGGCGCCGGCGTGAAGGGCGAATTTGAACAGCGCCTGAAAAACGTCATCGATGCCGTGCAACAGTCATCCACACCGGTTCTGCTGTTTATCGATGAGGCGCATACCATCATTGGTGCCGGCAATCAGGCCGGGGGCGCAGACGCCGCCAACCTGCTGAAACCGGCGCTGGCGCGAGGCGAACTGCGCACCATCGCCGCGACCACCTGGTCCGAATACAAGCAGTACTTCGAACGCGATGCTGCCCTGGAGCGTCGCTTCCAGATGGTGAAGGTGGACGAGCCGGATGATGACACGGCCTGTCTGATGCTGCGTGGTCTGAAATCCCGCTATGCTGAGCACCACAACGTACACATTACCGATGATGCCGTGCGAGCTGCCGTCACGCTTTCTCGCCGTTATCTGACAGGCCGTCAGTTGCCGGACAAGGCCGTTGACCTCCTCGACACTGCCAGCGCCCGCGTGCGCATGAGCCTCGATACCGTCCCGGAACCGCTGACCCGCATCCGCTCACAGATTACCGCTCTGGAAATGGAGAAGCAGGCGCTGCTGGAGGATATCGCGCTTGGCAATCAGAGCCACGGTAAACGCCTGAGCGCCATTGAGCAGGAAGAGAACGACCTCATCGTTGCGCTCGACGAGCTGGAAACCCAGTACGGTCAGGAGCTGAAACTCACCGAACAACTGCTGGAAAGCCGCCAGGATATCTCCCGCCAGAGTGAGACTCACACGCTGCAACAGGAGCTGAACGGCATGCAGGGCAGCCACCCATTGCTCTGCGTTGATGTGGATGTGCGTACCGTTGCAACGGTGATTGCTGACTGGACGGGCGTACCGCTGTCCTCGCTGATGAAAGACGAGCAGACCGGGCTGCTGACCCTGGAAAACGAAATCGGTAAGCGCGTCGTCGGACAGGATGTGTCCCTCAATGCCATTGCTCAGCGCCTGCGTGCCGCCAAAACCGGACTCACCTCCGAGAATGGCCCGCAGGGCGTGTTCCTGCTGGTGGGCCCGAGCGGCGTGGGGAAAACCGAAACCGCGCTGGCGCTGGCGGACGTGATGTACGGCGGGGAAAAATCGCTGATTACCATCAATCTGTCGGAATACCAGGAGCCGCACACCGTTTCTCAACTGAAGGGTTCACCTCCGGGTTACGTCGGTTACGGGCAGGGCGGGATCCTCACCGAAGCCGTGCGCAAGCGCCCGTACAGCGTGGTGCTGCTCGATGAAGTGGAAAAAGCCCACCGTGATGTGATGAATCTGTTCTATCAGGTGTTCGATCGCGGCTTTATGCGCGACGGCGAAGGTCGAGAAATCGACTTCCGCAACACGGTTATTCTGATGACCTCCAACCTCGGCAGCGACCCTCTGATGCAGCTTCTGGACGAACAACCGGAAGCCAGCGAGGGCGACCTGCACGAACTGCTGCGCCCGATCCTGCGCGATCATTTTCAGCCCGCGCTACTCGCCCGCTTCCAGACCGTAATTTTCCGGCCTTTGGCTGAAACCGCCATGCGCACTATCGTGGAAATGAAGCTCGCCCAGGTCAGTAAACGCTTGCACCGCCACTACGGCCTGATCACCTGTATCGATGACCGCTTGTACGACGTATTGACCGCCGCCTGCCTGCTTCCGGATACGGGTGCGCGTAACGTGGAGAGCTTACTCAATCAGCAAATCCTGCCCGTACTGAGCCAGCAGCTGTTGACCTATATGGCTGCAAAACAGAAGCCGCAATTCCTGACGCTCGGCTGGAGCGAGGATGAGGGGATCTCACTGGATTTCAACCGCACTGAAGGAGTGAACGCATGAGCAACCATCCCCCGATAAGATTCAGCCACAACCACCACTGGCTTTCGGTGAAGGGGTGTGAAGCCGAGCTTGATGTGCTGGCATTTGAAGGCAACGAAGCCCTGAGTAAACCGTTCAGCTACCGCATTGAATTTACCAGTGGCGACCATGCCATCAGTAAAGAGATGATGCTGATGAAGCCCGCCTCCCTGACGCTGCAGGCCCCGGTTGATCAGGGTTACGGCAGTAAAATGCAGCAGCCGGTGCGGGTGATTCAGGGAGTGGTGACGGGCTTTGAACGCTTCGGCACCTCAAAAGATGAAACCCATTACGCCCTGACGCTGCAGCCGCGCCTGGCGCTGCTTGACCGTTCGCACCAGAATGCCATTTATCAGGATATGTCAGTGCCGCAAATCGTGGAAAAAATCCTGCGCGAGCGCCACGGCATGCGCGGTCAGGATTTTCTGTTCTCGCTTGCAAAAGAGTACCCGCGCCGTGAGCAGGTGATGCAGTACGGCGAGGACGACCTGCGCTTTATCTCCCGCCTGCTGGGCGAAGTCGGTATCTGGTTCCGCTTTACCACCGATACGCGCCTGAACATCGACGTGGTGGAGTTTTACGACGGTCAGCAGGGGTATGGAAAAGGCCTGACCCTGCCATCGGTGCCACCGTCAGGCCAGCACTCGCAAGGCGTGGACTCGGTGTGGGGAATGGAGAGTCATCATAACGTGGTGCAGAAGCAGGTCAGCACCCGTGATTACAACTACCGCCAGGCGACGGAAGACATGAACACCCAGGTGGATGCGACCCGCGGGGATTTCACCACCTACGGTGATGCCTATCACTATGCCGATAACTATCTGACTCAGGGGAGTACCTGGGACCGCAATCCGGCCCCGGAGTCCGGGGCGTTTTACGCCCGCATTCGTCATGAGCGTTACCTGAATGGCCAGACGCAGACCTGTGCCATCACCAGCTGCCCGACTCTCTCGCCGGGTCAGGTACTGAAAGTCACCGGCGGCTACGAAGTGGCCGACGTGTTTGCTCATGGCGTGGTTATCACAGCCCTGCGCACGCATGCCCGCCGCGATAAGGACCTGGCGGTTGATTTTGACGGGATCCCGGACAGCACTGATTTCAGTTTCCGTCCTGAGCCTGGCTCACGCCCGGTGATGGCCGGTACCTTACCGGCCCGCGTCACCAGTACCACCGAAAACGACACCTACGGCCATATCGATAAAGACGGCCGTTACCGGGTCAACATGCTGTTTGATCGTGATAACCGGGAGACCGGGTTCGAGAGCCTGTGGGTGCGCCAGTCACGCCAATATGCAGGAGATACCTACGGTCTGCACCTGCCGCTGCTGGCGGGCACCGAAGTGGCGATTGGCTTTGAGGACGGTAACCCGGACAGACCGTACATTTCCGGCGTGCTACACGACTCGGCCCACGGCGATCACGTTACCATCCGCAACTACAAACGTAACGTCCTGCGCACCCCGGCGAACAACAAAATTCGCCTCGACGATGAACGCGGGAAAGAGCATATCAAGGTCAGCACGGAGTACGGCGGCAAGAGCCAGCTGAATCTCGGGCACCTGGTCGACAGCGAAAAACAACAGCGCGGTGAGGGTTTTGAACTCAGAACCGACAGCTGGGGCGCCATCCGTGCGCAGAAGGGCATCTTCATCAGCGCGGACGGGCAGGCGAAAGCACAGGACCAGGTACTGGAGATGCAGCCAGCGGTCAGCAATCTGGGTGGTGCCCGGGAGCAGATGACGTCCATCTCCGATGATGCGCAGAAGGCGACCGCGAACCCGGCCGATCTCCAGGCGCAAATTAAACTGCTGGAACAGCAGCTGACAGACCTCAAAAAATCAGTACTGCTGCTCAGCGCACCGGATGGAATGGCGCTGACCAGCGGGCAACATCTGCAGGTATCTGCAGGGCAGAACCTGATAGCTACTGCCGGTAAAAATGCCGACGTCAGCGTGGTGAAAAATCTGTTCATCGGGGTGGGTAATGCCCTGAGTGTGTTTGTTCGTAAGCTGGGGATCAAGCTTATTGCGAACCAGGGGCCGGTGCAGGTACAGGCGCAGAACGACCTGATGGAGCTGATCGCTCGCGGCGAACTAAGTCTCACTAGCACCGAAGATGAAATCCATATTACTGCGAAGAAAAAAGTCACGATCAACGGGGGCGGAAGTTATATCACGCTTGATGCCAATGGCATTGAGTCTGCTACTCAGGGGGAGTACCGGACCAAAGCCGGGCATTACGGGCGAAAAGATAAGGCCAATGAGCCAAAAGACTTCCCGAATGTGGCACCTGAAACGACCGAACCTTCCAGTAACTTCAGTTTTTCCTGACAAGGAGTCAACACATGATTATCAGTCCTCCGTTTCTGAGAGATAAAGAGGCGACTAAGTCTGACGCAGACTGGATTGAAGCGATGATGCCTGTCAATGCTCGCCGGGGATATCCTCTCAATGCATCAGAGTCCTGGCATGGGGGCATCCATATATCACATACGGATGCTGGCACAACACCGGAGAAAGTGAGGGCAATCGCTGACGGAACCGTGGTGTCGTTCCGCAAGCCATCTCCGCCAGAAAAAAGAGACCAGTTCCCACTAAAGTATGCCCCTGTAAGGGGGACGGATGATGGTTATGTTTTATTGAAACATGAGACTGAAATAGGTTCCGGAGAGGACGGTAAGGTCATTTTTTACTCTTTGTATATGCATCTGAAGTTTCTGGAAGCAGAGATAAAAGTTGACGCAAAAATTTACCGGAAAGACCCACTTGGCTCTTCCGGAATGACTGACGGCCAGAATGAATTTCACTTCCAGATTTTCTGCGATGATGCCATCATCAGTAAACTGGTGGGACGAAAAACGAAGGAACTGGATATTTCGAAAGATGGTCGCACTGATGCGGTTTACGGTGATATCCATTTTTATCTGCCAGCAGGAACAACGTTTTACGATAAAGCTCCAACGAACAACAGTACTTCCACAACAGGTATTTCTGAACGCTATACAAGTAATGCGCCTCTGTATGTCAGCATGACCTTGGTAAAAGGCAACTGTACGATGGTGACCCGGCAAAAAAATGCGCAAATTGACGGGAAGTATGATCTGCTGGGAGAGCCGCTGGTTAACGCCGATGGTGAAGATTATGAATATAATCTTTATAAAACTGCTATGCGGAATTATAAGCAGAGCCCCAGTGCCGGATTTGAGTTGCTTCGTTTTGGCCGGGTAATCAATACGGAAAATGAAACGCTGGTTCCGGCTGACGCACCATTATGGATGACAGTCAGGTATCCAGGTGGAACAGGGGTGGTAAATCTTGCCGCTCCCGATATCAAAAAGTTTAGCGATGCAGATTTCCCCCACTGGACAGGATGGCTGCTGGTTGATGATGACAACGATACACACAGTCAGTGTAATTCGGCGATCATAAGAAAGTTGCAGGAAGAAGGCAGTTACGGAACTCAAAGCAACAGGCTTATCTGCTGTTTACCATTCGAGTGGGAAAAAAGCACAATAGATGCCAGGTATAAATGGTTGATGACCGGTCTGCCCTGGGAGCAGTGTACGCCGGAAAAAACGGCCATATGGACGGTCCCGGGGACGCAGGAAAAAAAGGACCGCGTTCTGATGAGTGAGGAAGATTATGGCAAGTTCAAACAGCACGCAGAAGCGCTGTGTTTTGATTCCGGGTCGCTCGGCAGCGGAAAGCTATGGCACTTCAATCCCATCCAATTTATAAATCATTTGAGAACATGCGGATGGCTTAGTCATGAAGAAATCTCCTCGATGATTCCAAGGAAATATTATGAAGGCTACCCCAGCAAGCCAGTTAATGTAACAGTCCCTTGGGCTACTTCGTTCGGTCGGTGGGAAAAGTATGTGAAAGACTTTAATAAAATATGTAATAAGTACAATATAATATCCCCACTTAGACGCTCTGCATTTTTAGGGCAGATTTATATTGAGACCGGGATGATCAGGACTATGACTGAAGGCGGGAAGGGACAAAAAAATAGCAAAGGTAAGTTTGTATCCCCAGCAGCTGAATATTATCAACCATTTTATGGTAGGGGGTTCATGCAGCTAACCTGGCCGCAAAATTTCGATGACTATAGACAGTTTAGAACGAAAGAGAAGCTGTCTGATGAATCCTCTGAATATGTTTATGATGATAGTCGAATAACAAATGTAAGTGAACATTATTGGGCTGATCCCAGAAAGACAGTCGTAGATAAGCGTACCCACGAAAAGCACACTGTCATTGATGATGATCTTTTAAAAAAATGGCATCCACGCTATGATCCTAAAATTATCGCAGAGGATTCATTCTGCTCAACTGATAGTGCTGGTTTTTACTGGGTTTCAAAACATCACAGCCATGAGGTAAATATCAATAGAGTACCTGATAATGGAATTACTTCAGAATCAATTGGTAGATGTTCGGTTTTAGTTAATGGCGGTGGATATGGATATTTTGAACGACAGGCCTATACACGGTATGCGTTCTACTATTTAAATGATGCCGTAACAACAAATACCAAAGAAACAGTTGAAGTGCAAAAAGGTCGTAGTACTGTAAAAATCACTGTTGATTACACCAGACAGTGCAAGTGAGATAGCGGTTAATTATGAATAATACAATTTTACTGTTGGGTTTTGTTAGTGCTATTAATTTTTTTTCATTGGATGCGTTTGCGAATGATACAGATGTATTATCCGCAGTCAAAAGCTATACCTACAAGGATGGAGAACCTTACGGCCTATCACAAGTATATCAAATTGATGCACCGGACACCGGTTTTCCTCCATATTATGTTTTCCAGAAGTTAGGCAAAGGGAACGCATATCCATTTGTTTTTAATCGCGAAGGGCTACCTGGTAAAGATGAGCCATACAGTCGATGTAACGTAGTGCTCAAAGTTAATGAACAATATCTCATACCAAACAGGAATTATAAATCTGGATATGCCGAAGATTCTGAACCATGCCTCGGCATCGATAGAATGCAGATTATTAAAGGTAGCAAAGATATTAAATGGTATGTGACCGAGGCTTTATATCAGTCAGAAGGTGATACACCAAATAAAACTGAAGAAATATATTTTTATTCTGACAAGGTTTTTTGCTTCTCAAAAAAATTTACTTCAAGATTAGCTGCAGGCAAAATTAAAATAAAAGATCTCGAAAATTTATCTGTGGATGAGAAAAACGCTGAGGAGTGTGCTAAATAAAACCCAGTGGTGATGCTAATTTCCACTAGGATCGCGTTGATAAAATGAATAGAGCTTAAATCGACAGGTTTTATTAATACACTACATATTATTTTATTGTAGAGACACTGCCGCAGAAGGGGGTAATTAGAGTGTCTCATATATAGATGGACTAACAAATGAATCTGATTATTTCAACAATTGCAGGTTTTTTATTTCATTTAATGCATATGCATCAGGTGTTACATTAAATGGAACTGACTCAATAACCGTTGACATTAACAATCATACAAAGACTCTTAAGTTTGATACTGTTATCAATGGCTATAGTGTTAAATGTAGTGGTGATAAAATAATTCTCTGGGGTAAGCCGAAAATAATTAATGAGGGCAATCCCCTGGATACAAATGTGATTCTTGTAGATTTGGAACACAGATATAAAAAGATTGAAAAGAGTGTGAGCGAAGGTGTTTTTAGGGTTGATTTTCTAAAAGGAAAGGATATAGCTTATATCGGAACCAATCAGGGTTTGTTTTTTAATCTTGCAAATGGAAATTTGAAGTCAGTTGGGTCAGAATTTGATCCTACAGATGATAATAACTTTGAAACTTGCAATAAAAATAGCTCGTGGGAGTTTAATAGATATCCTTAAGCAACGGCCCGCGTAAGCTCTGCTGAAAAATCACGTAAAAATCCTAAAGGTACTACCATGAAATATATTTTTTCTTTCTGCGCATTTTTACAAAGATTGCAATTGGTTATGATAATGGAATTTTAGATGTTAATAGTGCAAAAAACCTTTCTGCGAAGGTTTGGCTGAAAGATAATGATTCGTTGGTAGTATCAGTTTCAGATGCGGATAAACAGGTTAATATAAAAAGAATTGATGTTTCATCGGAGAAAAATAACCACATTACATTTGAAGATTACAATCGTGATGGTTATAAGGATTTTAGTATTTGGCATCTGGATGAGGGAATGGGTACTTATAAAATCTATAGGTTATTTATATTTTCCCCTGCTGATGAAAAATTCAAAGAGATAAAGCCTACATGCGGCAATGACTTTGTTAATGTAAGGGTTGAAGGTCATGTTTTGATTAATATGATTTATGACGATAACACTCCAAAGTCATGCTCCATCCCCCTCAGAAGTATCTCCGATGATGCACAGAAGGCGACCGCGAACCCGGCCGATCTCCAGGCGCAAATTAAACTGCTGGAGCAGCAACTGACAGACCTCAAAAAATCAGTACTGCTGGTCAGCGCCCCGGAGGGAATGGCGCTGACCAGCGGGCAACATCTGCAGGTATCTGCAGGGCAGAACCTGATAGCTACTGCCGGTAAAAATGCCGACGTCAGCGTGGTGAAAAATCTGTTCATCGGGGTAGGTAATGCCCTGAGCGTGTTTGTTCGTAAGCTGGGGATCAAGCTTATTGCAAATCAGGGACCTGTGAAGGTGCAGGCACAAAACGATCTGATGGAATTGCTGGCACGTAAAGAAATCAGCATTGTCAGCACGGAAGATGAAATTAAAATCATCGCGAAGAAGAAGCTGACGGTAAACGGCGGGGGGAGTTACATCACTCTGGATGGTAATGCTATTGAATCTGCGACGATGGGAGATTTCAGGACAAGAGCAGGCCATTACACCAGACAGACAAGAGCGCAACATAAGCCTGAGATTTCACCTTTAGCCAATGCTATCGACGACGGTAGCCACAATATTCGTTATTTGTGTGCAGATGATAATGGAATACCGATGCTGAATACTCCTTACAGAGCATTTTTGGCTGATGGCTCAGTACTGGAAGGTGTCAGTGATAGTGAGGGGTATACGAAGTTGTTTACTTCTGCGCAGGCTCAGGATGTATTGCTGCATATGATGCCGGGAGTTATCAATGCCTAAGTATAATATTTATACAAAAATTGAATCGAATGTTCCCACATCTGACCTTTTTTATGACCTCAATGTGTATAAAACTGACGGTAATAATAAAAAGCATGTTCTGCTGTCAGTGACGCAACAACCAATAGACCCTAGTTATTATACTCAGCCTCATGATACGAATGAGACTGAGGATGATTTGTCAGTGATCTACATTATAGAAATTAACCTATACCGCAAACACGGAGGTAAGCTGATTTCAGTGCTATCATCCCCGTCTAAAAAAATGTATAAACTTGGGGAAATGGTTTCCGGGCAGGCTTACTCTAAAAGCAAACGAGAGAATGTCTGTTATTTTGAGACTAAAGCTCAGACAAAGTCTGTCAATAGCAATGGTGATGACAATATACATAATGTATATATCACTTGTCTACCGAGGTTCTTTGTTGCGCTGGAGCATCCAGTAGGAGATCCATTAGACCCTTTTACAAAAAATATTATAATAAATGAGCTTGATACCAGAAAGGCTGCTTCTCTGTTGGGGCCTGAAGGGGAATATTACCCAGATCAGTATTACTCGATGCTATGTGGTCCGGCAGCATTTTACTATTGTTTAATGATGGACCGATATGATGTTTATGAGCAACTGGTCTGGGATCTGTGGAATCATGGCAAAGCAATGCTGGGCTCTTTCTTACTTCAACCAAGCACTAGCACGATGAAGGTGAACGATTTGTTTGCAGGGGCGAGTCATCCTCGAGTTTCCGCGATCGATTGGATTACAATGGCCAGTTTGCGTGACTCTTCTAATAATTTATTAAAATATGACTCAGTTGGAGATAAAGCATCTGCAATAACATTGTGGGGCGATATTGAAAAATGGATGTTGAATGCAGGTGCACATAAAATATTCAGTAATATAAGTTTGTATCATAGCAGCTTAAGTGATATATGTAATCTAAACTCATTAATGAATGATGATGTCCATATTTTTAGTTTGATCTCTGCGGGTATGCTCCAACAGGGCGCAGATGTTCCATTCAAAGATCATTGGATAGTTTGGGATGGAGAGTTAAAGTTAGTTAACGGGGGAAGTATTACTAACGAAACCAATTTAGAAGAACTTGTCTCGTTGAGGCTCTTTTCATGGGGTGAAGTTAAAGATAATGCGCTCCGGGCATCATTAACATTGGGTGAATTTCTAAGCCATACTTTTGGGGGGATGGTATTTACAAAAATACCATAATTAACATGAGTAAATATTGTGCGGTTTTTGTTTTTTTATTTTTAACTGGGTGTGGTAATCAGATTGTATTCGAACCCAATAAATTGCCTGAAGCATTTGTTGGTCAGGAATACTATGTTCCAATTACCATATCTGGAGGTACAGGACCGGTTGTTGATTTGAGTTATGAAATCCATCCATCAAATTCGGGATTAAAGTTGGTGTTTGTTGAAAAGAAATATTATACGAAACACATATATAATAACTTTACCATACAAGGCAAGCCTGAAGCACAAGGAGTAATAACAATCAGTATAAAGGGCGGTGTCGTTGCTAGTGCTGGGCAAGATTTTAAACGAAAATATGAAATTAATGTATTAAAATAAATTAATAATAAGGATTTAGCTCATATGCAAAACAAGATTATAGAGTTGTAACTCTCATATCCGCAGGGATGTTAAAAGGATGGGGCAATGGTGACTCATCGTCAAAGAACCACTGGATCGTTTGGGATGAGCCTGTTTGTAAGGTTGATAGCGGAGATATTACTCCCAAAGATAGTGATGAATTAATTGAACTGAAGCTTTTCTCTTGGGGAAGCGTTGATTGGCAAACAAAAGATAAAAGCAGCCTTAACTACTTCGCTCGGCATGTTTTTTGAGGGTTGGTTTTTAAATCAATGAAATAAGAATGAAAAAAAATAATAGTTTTTATTATTTTCTTTGTTTCTGCCTGTGCAAATCCAGCACCGAATTTTTCACCAAGAGGAAATGAACTCCCAGATGGAATTGTGGGGCAAGCCTATTTGGCTGAAGTTGAAATAACTAATGCTGTTTTGTTCAAAGAAAATATCGGCGTAGATATCTTACCTATAAACTCAGGTCTGATATGGAATCCTGAAATGATTACCTTAAAAAGGGGAGGGCGGGAAAGAGAGGTGGAGGACTACCATCACATAATAATTAGTGGAAAGCCCCAAGAAAACGGTGAAATATTGATTCATATTAATGGATACTCTATGGGAACATCAACACCGGGAAGAAAAATTGATAAATCATATATAATAAGAATAAATTACAGCGGAAAGTAATATTATGCACTGATACGCTAATGAAAGGATCGTGGACTGGGCATGTTGCTTTTATATATTGCTAGTTTAAAGATGGGGAGATAGGTGTGCTAGGTGGAAATCAAGGAGATAGTGTTACGATAAATCCATTATATCAAGTCTATATAAATGGGCGTTTAGGTTATGAATTGATTGGATATTATGTGCCTAAATCGTATTATCCACATGCACAAGGATTTATTACTTCAGGTGCAAAAGAGCAACCAACAATGTCTAACATCGGAGAGTTGCGTAAAAGCCTGGGGGCGAATGACTCTTCTAAAGATGATGAGAGAACAAGATAATTAAATCTAATGGTATTTTTTTGGAGAGTGATATGAAATTCTTTTATTTTATTTTATTTTATTTTATTTTATTTTATTTTGCTGTTTAGTTATGGTTCTTATGCTTCAGCTGAAGAATGTATAAATAAGTCGGATGTGGATTCATTGATAGGAGTTTTTAAAAATAATGACAAGCAATCATTAATTATTTTTTCTTCTGATGCTATAAAGGGTGATATTGAGCAGGATGAACTCGTTCTAAATAAAAAAGCACTCTTGTTAATATGTCTGAGGTTTATTATGGCTGGGGTGTGGATAAGAATTCTAAATATCCAATGCATTCGTCGCCAGTTTTCCCTGGTGAGAGGGTATGTGTGTGGAATATTTCTTTTGCATTACCAGAGTCCATGAGGAAAAAATGTGACGATGATGGTGCATATGGATACTTTATTGATTTTAAGAAAAATGGAGGGGAGTTGTCATTATACAGATTTACTTCCTTGTTTGATGCTCTTCCTGATGGGACCTTAGCGTGCAAGGCTGCAAACAAATTTATGTTCCCCAAGTGAACTTGAAAGCGATTTATCTTACAGCCGATGAGATAATATTCACTACATCTAATAATGGATATGTAAATGAAATATTTCTTTCACTTCCCATTTTAAATTTATTTGCATATTATTGATTGTTCAATGCCCCTCCGTTTTTGCTAAGGATTTGTTCATTAATAGAACTTGGATTGACGATTCTGGTGAGCATAACTTAGTGATAGAAAAGGGGGTTGCTAAAAACAACTCTGGTGAGTATTTGTCAGTAAAACAAGTAACAGGAGGGAATGTTGATTGGGTTCTTAACGATTATGTTAATGACTGCGAAGTTGATATCAATCTGGATGTGATAACTAAAGCAATTGAGATAAGTCGGGCTTTTTCTAATAACGAAGCGACAGTTCTGTTCGCGTATAAAATTGGATGCATCGGTGGGTTAGATCCTGTTACTGTGAAGTACTTTGCATATAAAAATGGAGTGAAATATGCCTTGAGAGGGGAGGAGCATATTGTTGTTGGAAATGGCAGTTATGGTGGGGGAAATCCACCGATTCCAGATTCTAATTTAAGAGGTGATAAACCTCTTCTGGATTACATGCTGAAAAAATGGAAGGCCATTTCAACAACAAAAATAAATTAGCGCTCTGATTTCTGTTTTTCTTTAACAGAAAGGATGGTTGTATATTTGAGCGTGAGTTTCGATAATGAGAAAAATATAACATGGTGAATTCTTGCCTCGTTTGCATATCAATCTAATTTAGCCATCCTGTAATATGAGAGAATTAATGTCATATACACTTAAACATTTTCCAGAATGCTATCCCAGACATAAACCTCTGAAATTTTCTCGTTGGCTTATTGCTCTGGTTGCCATGCTTTCAGTCAGTGTTATATTAATGCGTATATTTGGGCGTTATGTTGAAAACCTGTATTTTTGGAAGTTTGCTTTAGGTGTGCCTATTGTTTTGTGGAGTGTTCCGTTTGCTTCTTGTCTGCTTCTGTGGGCATTGCAGGATAGCAAAGCAAATGCTTTCGACAAACAACGGGAACAATGGATCCTTCGAGAAACCCGTAAGGCACGTCGTGCACTGCAGGTGCTGAATGCAACATTCATTACCGGCCACTCATCAGTTGCTCAGAAAGATACAGCTATTTCGATGAAAAATAACGATAGCATTATTGTTTCGCAGGTCGACCGGGATGGTAATGAAAGCTCCAGGATGAGCCAAATTTCTTCCAGCCCGCAGGACTCGCTAAAATTCGTGATAACGAATATTTTTTCGCAGTTGATTGCTGGTATTCCTTTTGCACACATCCCTGACAAAGTACCACTGGTAGTATTTTTTGATGTAACAACATCGCTGCCTCTGGAGAGTATTCGCCATTACTGGGATGAGGCCTGGCAAAAGAACAAAATTACTCTTCCTGTTGAATATGGTGAAGGGAGTGGGCTCAGTGTAATCGACCGCTGGTTGAATGAACGTATTAAAGATAAAGCAATGTTATTGATTGTGGGTCTCCAGTTAAAGCCTGCCGAATCTGACAACACAGCTGAAGCCGGTGTAGCACTGCTTCTTGGCAACCGCCTGACCCAGGAGTCACTCGAACCTCTCGCATTACTGCACCGGCCAGATGCTGCTCCAACAGGTGAACTGAGGGAGGGGATGAACATGGCCGCCTGGAACGTCCCGCTTAAAGAAAATATCGTGAAAAATTTATGGCTTGCCGGGATGACGGGTAAACAGCGGGCTGAAGTGATCGTGTGCCAGAATGCGCACCCTGCGCAGTCTGTAGAGGACGAAGCCGTCATTTCGCTCGATACATCCATGGGACATGCCGGTGCCGCGGCCCCCTGGCTGGCTATCGCTGCCGCCACTGAAATTGCCCGACAAACTCAGTTACCACAGATGATTATCTGCGGTGATACCACACAGAATGTGCTTTGGAGCACGCTCGTTACCCCGATTGCTTCCCGACAGGAGATGGATCCGTGAAGCTACCTTTAGCACCGAAGACTACGGAAGGCCGCTATCTTGCTGTTGCATTAATTTTCTTTTTACTGTTAGCCGTTATGACGTACATGGTCTGGAAGACCCCGGATATAGCCGGGATTGAAGACGGTAGTCAGCAGCAAATTTACTGGCTTATCGCCGGCGGATGTATTTCAGGCTGTGTCCTTATCGTATCAATGGTGCTTCTGGCGACGGTACGCAGTGCCGGTAAGCAGGAGTTTAATGCGCTTGTCGACCATACCAACGGTGATGATGAGAAAAAGAAACGGGAAAATGATAAAGCGCCTGTTCACCCTGCGGTGGCCATGTGCAACAAGATTCGGGGGCATCTCCGCTCCCGTATTGGCCTTTACTGGCGTCGTAAAACCCGTCTGTTGTTAATCACCGGCGATGAGGCGGCAATCGAACAACTGGTCCCCGGCCTGCAACAACAGCAGTGGCTGGAAGGGAGCCGGACCATGGCGATTTAGGCGTGTAGT
>OAVK01000295.1_pt1 | contig 30977 bp, 47 predicted proteins | sample 1495301 | NCBI WGS metagenome assembly OAVK01 (sample SAMEA2580094, study PRJEB22360) | human gut metagenome | biome: human gut; feature: human-associated habitat; material: faeces | place: Denmark | collected 2008/2010
CCGTTTTTACTCTCTTTGCAGTGATGGCTGCGGCAACAAGGGCTTTTCCATCACTCACAGATTTTTTTGTTTCCGCCACCTCCGCAGATAGGTTGTTAAGCTCCGCTGTCGTGGCATATCCCTGCCCCTCAAGTTCCTCAATCATGCCAAGGATCGTTGACCGCTGGGCCGCGAAATAATCATCAAACTCGCCCTTATACTGCGTGTTCTGATCCGATATTGCTGACCATATTGAGTTGAGGTCCAGAATCTCCCGCAGGTCCCGGAAGTCTTTGATCGCCCCCGCCTGCTTGATATACTGGCACCATGGCATCTGATATACCTTTCCGCCGTCGTCCAGATCCTCTTGCCTTACCGATGGATAACCGGCGGTACTAGTCAGGGTCTTGAATGCCCCCTGGATAAATTCTTCAGCTGTATTTTCCTTGCTTAGATCAACCTCGAAGACCACCTTGCAATACACCTGGCCGGATATCACTTCCGGTGAGGGAATCTCTTCCGTGCCAACAATCTGGACCATGCGGCCGAAAACCACGAAATATCCCTTTTGTACATACACTTTTCCGTTTGCATTACTGATTCCGCAGCCCTTTGTAACACCGTTCGCGTGGTTCAAGAACGTGTACATAAAGTGCGCGAAATTCTCGCTGGTAATCAGCTGTTCTGAAAATGTAATTCCGTTTACCAACTCATCACCCCTTTCTTAATTTATCTATCAATGTCACCTTAAGGCTGCCAAACGTCAGTGCAACCATGCCGGATGTACTTTTGATCTCGGATTTTGTTATCATGGATGTTCGTATTCCGGTTTTTGTCCTGATCGTACATTCCCGCCCGACATAGAACCGATTGGCCGGATACAGCTTGCTATTTCGCTTAAGGCTGAAGGAAATCTTGTGGCTGTACCGGTTGGCCGCGAACTCATTGTGAACCTGTTGTAACATTTCCTCTTCTGTTTCCGTCTCAATAGATACGCTTTTGGAGACGCCGGCCGCCCGCTCAGCGTTGTTGATGTCCTCTGTAATGCTCCGGTCCGCCAAAAGAAAGAAGCGCCGTTTTGTTAGCTCCCCAATGACCATATTGCCATTGCTATCCTCCTTGTCCGGAATCTTCCACGCCACCAGCAGCCGCGCCAGCACAGACACGGAATAGGTCTCTGTGTAATCTGATATGTCCGTCACCTCGATGTCTATTGGGATCACTGGATCCGCCTTCTTATAGACTTTAATAGTCAACTGGTTCCCGGAAAAATCAAAGTCTACGTGGATTCCATAATACTGCTTCGCATTCCCCAGATAGGTCTTGAGGTTATAGACTCCCTTGTCGGCCTCCACCCGCGCCGCTACCGGTGTATGTGTGGCTGCCATTGCTGTGTATGGCCGGTCCATCAATGCATCACCGCTGGCCGTATAATTATCGTAGATTGCCCGGACGATAAAATCCTCTATGCCGACGCCAGATATCAACTCTTCATGCTCCGCAAAAATTTGGCGGTCGAATAGGCACTCTTTCTGCCGGAGGCTGATTGTGTACGCCGCATTATCGCTGCTACTCTTGTAGGTGTCGCAAATCCCCGTGAAGACCACAGCATTATCGTCTTTGCAAAATACAAAATCGTCATCTGCTATGATAGGCTTACGGGCCACGGTGATGCTGCTCTTATCGTTGTAGTCAATGTCCTCGCGGAAATCGTACTCTTCAAACTCCAAAATATCCTTGATGCGCAAATTGCTATTGTCCAGAATATATGCCAGCATAATCACACCGCCCTGTAAAATCTATAGATGGTTAATACTGTCCGATTGGTGGCCCCGGTGTCTGAGGTAAACTCGATCTGGGAGTCGCCGACCGGCAACTTGAAAAAATTAGTGTTGTTAATGTCCAGCGAATCAGCAAAGTTCGTTTCGTTGCCGGCCTGATCCACCCGGAGACAATACAAATTACCGTCAACAGAACTATATAAAATCTTCTCGCCCTGCTGTAAAATCGTCGGGAAGCATACCCGGTATAACTCCTTATCGCCCTGCTCCACCAGTACTACCGGGTTCTCGCAGTAGCCGAATAACTCTAACTCAAATGTGGCCGGCACATGGCCGGTGTTACTGATCGTCACCTTGCGGCTCGAATAGTCGTTAAATCTTGCGGGCCAGGTGAAGTTCCACCGAAGTTCACCCTCAGTTCTTCCTACAACAAATCGGTCTACCTGGTTGGAATAATACAGTGTCGTACATGTAAACTGCACCGGACATTCCAGGACTCGCGCCTCGGTAATCTCGCTCTTGCCAAACTCTACAAGATCCACGTCTCGGTAATACTCGCCGGCATCGGTCTTGTAGATCAACTTGAGCTCCGAAGCTGCATTGGTAAAACCAATAAACTTATTGCAGGCCACGTAAGGCGCTGTGCTGCTAAATATGACCGTGCCGGAAACTGTTTGCTGGCTTTCCCGAAAGAAATTCCGCGTAAAGCTGTGGCCGGTGCGAACATAGGATGACTCCATGCTGTACCCCAGCCCCTCCGGCGATATCAAAAGGCCAGTGGCAGGATTGTTAAGATCCCACCGCTGGCCGTATTCGTTTTCTAAGAAAAACTGTCTTATCATAGCGCTTCTCCTAAGTGTTCATTGATTGACTCTGTAATCAATTTTCCATCAAGGAATGTCTGGTTGTAATTCCTGACGATAATTGGTCCCGGCTTCCCTCCGGCGCCTGCCACCTGCATATTAACGCTCATCTGTCCAGTCAGTTCCTTCAGCTGGTCGGTGACTCTCCACATGTTACCTCTGATTCCAGCAGCCAATCCCTTCATCATATCCGGCATCCACTCTTCGTAATAGTGCAGCGGGCCGACTTCTGGCCGGGAAAAATGCAGGAAATCAGAGACCGCTTCCGCCACATCTCCAACAACGTCCTTTACTTTTTCTATCATAGAAGCAATTCCGTCTATAAATCCCTGAATGAAATCCTTGCCCCATTCAAGCGCCTGTCCCGGAAGATCCTTGATCCAGTCAACCGCAGCTCCAATCCCGTCAATGATCGTATCTTTAATGGCTCCGACCTTTTCAAACAGGGCGTCTTTCAGGTTTGCGAAGGTTTCAACCGCTTTATCTTTCAGCTCTGTAAATTTCTCGATCGCTAATTCCTTAAGCTTCCCAACAATGTCCGTGACGGCAGTTTTTAAGTTCTCGAAAATATCTTTTACGACCTGAAGCGCAAGCTTAATCGTATTTTTTACAACCTCCATCCACGACTTCACAATCGTTTTGATATTCTCGGACAAATTGGAAATCAGGGTTTTGATTGCCTGCCAGGCTCCGGACCAATCTCCATTGATAACCGCCATGACTACTTTGATTAAGTCACTAATAAAGGTAAGGGCCGTGCTGATTACGTTCTTGATAAATTCAAATGCGCTGGAAATGATCTCCTTAATTCCGGTTCCGTAGCTTTCCCATAGTTTCTTTCCCGTCTCCACAAAAGCTGTAATAAGCTGCTGTATCAACTCTACGGCTACAGCAATCAGTTCCTGAATCTGACTCCACACTTCTTGTACTTGTGCTCTGAATTCATTATTTGTCTGATAGAGATGCGCAAAGATTGCAATTAATCCTGCAATGGCAGCAATTACCGCTAATACAGGCACCGATACGCCGCCTATGGCTACTGTTACGCCAGTTATTGCAGCTTTAATACCTGACAGCGCCGGGCCTATTACTGATATCGCTTTCATGACTCCACCGATCCCCGTAATCACATTGCCTAAAATCATTAACAGCGGCCCTATTGCCGCGACAATCAACCCCACTGTAACAATCGTCCGCTTTGTAGACTCATCAAGTCCATTAAAACGGTCCACCCAAGCCTGAATATGTGAAACGATTTCGCGTATAGTCGGCATTAATATATCGCCTATACTAATTGCAAGCTCCTGAAGCTGGCTCATTAAAATCGTGAACTGACCACTCAAGTTATCCTGCATGGTCTCGGCCATCTTTTTACTCGTGCCGTCGCAGGTCTCTACTGACTCAGTTAATTTATCAAAATCTTTCTCGCTGGCATTTACGATAGCCAGCAGGCCGGACATGCCGACTTTCCCCGCTATGCTTTCCGCGTTGGCTGCCTTTTCGGCGTCTGTCAATCCGCTGAATCCTTCGCGCAGATCCACGATGATATCGTTTAGACTACGCATAGTACCGTCCGAATTGACGGTTTCGACATGGAATTTCCCGGTTTCTTCTCCCGCCTCAGCGAATGCGCTTCCCACCAGCTCCACGCCACTGCCGAGATTGGTAAGGATCTGTCTTAGAGATGTACCGGCTTGAGATGCTTTAATACCACTGTTTGCCATTAATCCGATGGCAACGGACGTATCTTCCGCCGAAAATCCCAGCGCTCCGGCAACAGGAGCGACATACTTAAACGTCTCACCCATCATAGAGACATTGGTATTTGCATTGCTTGAAGCAGAAGCCAAGATATCCGCAAAATGTCCGGAATCATCTGCCGAAAGTCCAAAGGCTGTCAGTGCATCGGTAACAATGTCCGATGTTAGCGCCAGATCCTCACCGCTCGCTGCAGCTAGGTTCATAATTCCTTCAATACCGGAAAGCATGTCCTCCGTCTTCCAGCCTGCCATAGCCATGTACTGAAATGCATCGGCCGCCTCGGAAGCACTGAATTTTGTTTCCGCGCCCATCTCACGCGCCTTTTCCCGTAACCGGGCAAAATCGTCACCTGTGGCTCCACTTATCGCAGCCACTTTGGACATAGAGGCGTCAAAATCTGCCGTCGTTTTTACAGCTGCTGTACCGACTCCGGCAACGGCCGCGGTGACCGGAAGCAACTTTTTTCCGGCGCCTTCAACTTTCCCTCCAAACTCCTGAAATTTGTCTCCTGCAAGTCCGATCTGTTCCAATACTACGCCGGATTGCCTCGCCTGGTTTTCCAGCGATTCAAGTTTCTCCTCTGTCTCTATAATTTCTCTTTGCAGAGCGTCGTACTGCTCCGGAGATATCGGATTCCCGAATTCATCAGATACCTCTTTCGCTGACTTCTGTAATGCTCTCAGTTCTCCGGAGGTTTCTTTAATCTCTGCCTGAAGTGCATCGTACTTTTCCTGACTGATCTCCCCTCTGGCAAGCTGGTCGTCTGCTTCCTTCGATTGATTTTTTAAGTCTGTCAGCTTCTTTTTTGTATCATCAATCTGGGATTTGATCGGGTCGTACTTTGCTTTCCAGGCGTCGTACTGAGAGGCAGATTCCGCAGCCTGCTTATTTGCTTCCTTGAGCGTGTCTAGTTTCCCTTTCGTTTCCGCTACTGCATCGGCCAGAAGTTTCTGTTTCTGTTTTAACAGCTCCGTGTTGGAAGGATCTAGCTTTAGCAGCCTTTCCACGTCTTTAAGCTGACTCTGGGTGTTCCTGATTTCAGAATTAACTCCGCTCAGTGCTTTGCTTAGACCGGTAGTATCTCCGCCGATTTCCAGTGTAATTCCTTTTATTCGATCTGCCACAATACCACCTCCTAAAATCTATTAAAATCTTCCTGCGTCGCTAATTCAGGATACTTTTCTCCATCATTGCCGCTCTCGGTATACATATCCTCAATCAACCCGATTGTGAGCAGGTCCATGTCAGACACCGACACGCCAATTTGTACCGCCCGCAGCATAAAAAGAGGGGTTGTCATCTTCCGGCTTGTCGGCCTAAGTTTTTTTTTGCTTTCACGTCCGTATACATGTTCAGATTCCATAATTTCAGGATCTCCGGCAGTACGGTATAGATTGAAAACGTATTAAACTGATCCAGCCACTCCTCCGGCGTGTCCGGCTGTGAAGGATCCGCGTGCTTTGCCATAATGTAAGCGACATTTTCAAATAATTCCAGATCCTCGATCGGTATGTCGCTGGACTCCTCTTCCGCCTCCTCCGCTGCTTTCTCGCTTTCTTTTACGGACTTTTCCAGCTTCAGCAGGTCCTTAAAGATATCCCGTCCGAACTGTGCCCGGTAAAGCCGCGGAATGGTTGCAGAGGCACGAAATGCTACCCTCTGGCCGTCTATCTCGATGTCTTTCTTTATCATGCGGTGCCTCCTTCAGTCGGCATATATACGGAGTCATACCAGCTATCATATGTGACGGTATCCGTGGTATCTCCGCTCTTCGCCTTGACGTACCCATTACTGAGTGCGGTTGCTGAAATAGTAAGTTTCTCCGTTACCGGCTCTTTCGTTCCTTCGCTTGTCTTGGACTCGATGGAAGGCCGCGTTGAGGAACAGTTGTATAACACATGCCTGATCCCGTTTTGATCTCCTTCAAATTCAAACAGCAGGGCAAAGGATTTCGGCTGCACATTTATATCTTCGACCAATACCTTTTTTCCGTCCAGTCGTACCCCCAACACATCGGTATAGAAGGATTCCGGAACAAGTGCAATCTCCAACTCACCATCATATCCGTTGTTACTCACACTCTTAAAATAGACAACTCCGTCAGCATGGAACGGGGAAATCTCGCTCTGTGCATCAAGGGAGATGCTTACAGAGCCAGGGATCGGAACCGGCTTTCCGTAGGTAACCGCTCCGTTTTCTCCTTCCGTCAGCAACGCATAATGCGTATTTTTGAGATTGTATTTTACTTTGTTTTTACTCATCAATTAATACCTCCATTTCATATAAGACCTCAAACATTTCCTCGGATTCGAGGTAACCTTCTGTTTTTTCAAAAAAGAAACCATGCTCTTTCAGCACGGCTTCCAGTTTCTTTTCAGCCTCAAAATCTTTATGGTCTGTATACAATTCAATATCCAGCTTGCTAATTGTCTGGTATACAACTCCATCGGCCGCAAAATTATTAGTCCCGGGATAAAGGTATATAGCATAGGGTGTCTCCGGTTCCTCTCCCACCTCAAAATGGTGATACGTAACCGGGAATCCTGCCGATTCTATCATTTGTTTTATTTCCTGGTCTTTCATTTCGACAACTTCTCTTTCAGCCTTTTTTCGTAGTCTTTTGCAACTTTTTCTTCGACCGGCGCGATATGCACAATCGCCTTGACATCTCTCCCGCCCCCGCGCCTTGCATGGCCTTTTTCGAGCAGGTGTGCCACGCCTGGTTTCTTTGAGTTATGCACTGTAACGCCTATTTTGTATGCAGAATCTTTGTCGACAGAATACTTCCACCCATCTTTGTAATGGCCCTTCCTGCTTCCAGTTCCTGCCGGAGACTCAGATTTCAGTTCTTTTACCGCTTCTTTCGCGACTTCCTTAACAGTTGCTTTTACCTCTTCCTCACATAGTCCCTCGTATTCTTTCAAAGCCTCCATAACTTCACCCGCCAGATCACCAACTCCGATTAACCTTTTTCCTCTTGACATGTGTTCACCACCTTTTTACAGCTCCGGCTTATCTTCCTGATATTTCGTGACGATCCGTTCCAAGGAAAGATACAGACAAGCCGGTTTTGTATCTCTCTTTTCCTGAATAAGCGTAATTTTAAACTGCTCTTCCTCGATCAGTAAGATATCACTCTGTCGAATTCTTTTGTCATACGGCACGCTGATTACGCGGTCTACTTTTTCAGAGGCCACTTTCGCCTCGTAGTATCGCTGTACTCCAACGGTTCGAATTCCAAATCTCACAGAGCCTTTATCACCGGTTATTTTTCTTCCGCTTACTTTGCAGATGCAAGCCACCCCATCGTTAAAAGCCTCAAACTTATTCTTGTCCGGCATAGTCTGCAACCCCTCTTCCGATACGCAGCATGAGAAGTTCTGAACTGAAATTACGCTCAAAATCCTCAATGCAATTTGCGTTCGCATAGCGGCAGTAATCCATTAGGAGCTGCCGCTCCACGTTCTCCGTCAGGAAATCTAAGTCGGCGCCGGCTATCCCTGTGAGATAAGCGGCGCCTCTTTCCATAATTCCTGTAAGCTTTTTATCAAGTGCGTAATCCATAAATGTGATGTCAAGATAGTTTTTTATATCATTAAGCATCGCCTGCTTTTCCGAAGCATTCAATCATACCACCCCTTATGCCGTAACAGCTTTTGTATTTACGGGTTTAGCGGTTGTATTGGTAACTTCCACTTTCAAATCTGCCGCCTTTAAGCTGCGGATATCCAGATAGATAAAAGCGTTGTTATCCTTCGGTTTCCCCATGCCGTACATTTTTGTCAAGTAGACCCGATTGTCTTCCAGGAACTGATACTCATCGGAATATTCAATCCTTCCGCTCGTGCCGCCGGCTACACCCATAAAATACTTTTTTGGAAGCCCGAGGATCGCTTCTCCCTGATCCAGCACAACAGACTGCACCGCTCTGGTAGGGAACGGGAAAATATTGTTCTTATAAGTTCCATCTGCCGCCCTTACTGTACTGGCCGGCGTGACTTTGGAAATATAATCCACTGGATTTACCACAAGAATCACCTCCGGAACCGTACGGAAGCCGCCTTCCGGCTTATTTGCAAGCGGTGCAATGATTCCGCAGTATTCGGTCGGATCAAAACTCTTTAAAACCACTTTATCTTTATCTGGATACACCCCTCCGGTGACGGAACCGTTCAGATTCTTGCACATGCCGATCGGCTGCTTGTTTCCGGTGCCTTTTAAGATTCCTTTTTCCAGTCCTCCGGCCGTTGCTTCAGACAAGATAATTCTCACATAGTTATCCAGCCATGCCGGTCCTAAGTTCATCATGTCTTTTGATACCGGGATGAATGCGGAGAGTTTTGCCAGTGTCATATCCATGGTATCAATTTTTCCCGCAAGCTCTGTAGCAATTGCCGTAGTAAGCGCATCCCAGGTAGCCAGATCAATGTTATCTGCATTGACAATCATCTTTATGGCGCCCTGGCAGTTGATAAAATCAATGATAGACAGGAGCGGATGCGACTCCTTCATATCATCAATAACCGTGTCGATCAATGTCTCCGGCATTGCCTTGTTAATATCAATGAGGGCCTGCTTTGGGTTCGGGAACTTCATGGCTTCAATCCAGCCCTGATAGAACTTCGTCTCTTCGCTGGTCAGCTGCCTGATCCCTCTGGAAGCCAGGATATTTTTATCCTGATTCTGGCGCAAGTCCTCATATTCCTCAACAATCCGCTGCTGGACTCCGTCGGCAAACTGGGTAAAGGCTGCCGCCATGGCCTCCTCATCATTATTCTTCATTGCGTCAGAAAGCGCCTGCATCAATACCACATTTTCCTGTTTCAGTAAGTCTTTGTTTTTCATTGTTTTATTCCACCTTTCTTGAAATTGAATTTAAAAAAGCGCCCATCATTTTAAGCGCCTTCTCGTTACCATTATTTAATTTTGGCTTTGGTTCCGGATCATTCGGATGTGTCTGCATCAAAGTCATCAGCTCTTCTTTGAATGATTTTTGCCCCGCCAATTCCTGGCGCAACTGTCTGATCGTCCGCTCGACCTGGTCCAGAATCACCTTCTGATCAACTGGGTTCCCTCCAATTTCGTCACAAAATCCATATTCCAGGCACTGCTCCGGAGTCAGGAAGGTCTCCCGGTCCATCATTTCGATCAGCTGCTCTTCGGTTAAGTTCTTTGCCCGGGCCATGTAAATTTTTCTGTTTGATTCCATTAATACGTCCAGGTCATCGGCCATCTTCCGCAGCTGTGCAGCGTTCCCGCATACACAAGCCGCCATGTTATGGATCAGCATTGATGTCCCCAGCCCCATGACAATTTTATCGCAGGCCATGCAGATAACACTTGCGATGGAATAAGCAAAACCATCTACATAACAGATCTTCTGAGCATTATGCTGTTTGAGCATATTGTAGATAGCCAGTCCTTCTTTCACCTCGCCGCCATTTGAATTGATGTGTAGTTCAATGGTGTTTGTTTCCGGTATTTCTTCCAACTGCTTACGGAAATAATTCGCACTGGTTTCTGATTCATCATACTCCCATGTTTCCCAGTTGAACTGCCCGTAAGCGGTCACATCGTCATACACATACAGTTTATGTACCGTCCCCATCTGCTCAAACCGGTATTTCGTTTTTCTCTTGTCCATCTGCTTCAGCACCTCCTAACTTTTCATAATTTTTTGTAATATAATGCGTTTTTGCCGCTTCTGTCCCAAGCTCCGCGTCTCCAATTTTTCTTCGCAGTTCATCAATGCAATACATGCCGCTAGCAACCAGTTTGTCAATCTTTTCTGCGATTTCAAATATATCTACATGCATAGCGCAAGAAGTATCCACTTTCACATAATTTTTCTTCAAAACCTCAATCTTACCGTAACGTTTCCGGTTAATTTCTCCGGACATCATATTACAGATCGGATCAATACAGAATGTGAGGAAGTTTTTGGTTATCTCCTTTACGTCCGACACGTCGCCTTTTAGCAGCGAAACCGGAATGTTAAACGCCTGCGACACTTTCATGAGTACTTCATCGGTTAAATCCGTGATGTCTTTCACTTCACTTGTCGACTTTTTGCTCTGTTCAGCGCCGGTACGAGGGACATAACCAAAGCCGCTAAACAGCGGTAAAACTGCATTACGGCTTTTAAAAAATTTCTCAAACCGCTTATTCATCAAATCTTCAAATATTTCTTCGAAGGTCTTTTCCCCATATTTGCGTCCCGACGCCTGGGCGTCAATTGTAAGAATTCCTTTTTCGCCTCCGGCCTTCTCGTACTTGTCCACCGCGTCCTGGAGCAGCTTGTTATATCCATTGCAAAGATTGGTCAGCAGGCAGCGAATGTTTTTGTTGTTCAGCCTGAAGTAAAGTACCTGGGACATTCGGAACGCCCGGTTGAACGTAAATCCGTTTCGCGTAACGCCTGTGAATACCGTTTCATTTAAGGCATATTCCTCTTTGGCGAAGGATTCTGCAATAAGCATCTGGCCCCTTACCTCCACCACCAGGCATTCGTTATTGTATAATAAGCGCGTAACCATCTCCTGGATAAACTGGCTTGAATTCTGGTTGGAATTCGGCTCGTAATTCCACATGTAATACTCATCTCCGAGAAATTCATTCCCGGCCATGAATGTCTTGAATTCACACTTCGAAATGCAATTCGCAATCAGATTAATCGCTGCATGGATTAAGAATTCTTCTGTTACCAAATGAGAGAATTCTTCCTGGTTTAAATACTCTTCCACTGTCTTTGCATCAATTTCTACTGTTTTCCCTCCCAACATCCGCCCGGCTAACCAATGTATCAGTCCCACTCTTATCACCTCCTGTCTAATAGACGTACACACCTAAATCCATAGGCAAGTCAATATCTTCCGGTATCTCATCTACTATGGTCATGCCCGCAGCCAGTCCCATAAAACCATCTGTTTTTCGGTAATTCGCTTCGATTTTTCCATAGGTCGTATTTCCGTCCTTCTCTATTTTCTTTGTGTTGTTTGTGTACCACCGCATAATCGGAACGTCACCCCATATCCAGCCATGGCGGACAAATATGGAATTGATAACCGGGGCCACCCGAATGATATCACTGGGTCTTACAAGGCGTATATTTTTTTGCTCGAAAGCATCGAAGCCAATTGCTTTAAACGCTTTATTAAGCAATGAATACCGGAAGTTGTCAATCGCAATCTTTACGATATTGTAGGACATACCCATCTTTTCAAACCAGCCGGCCACCAGTTCCGGCGGGATCTCTACGTCATCAACAAACTCCAAGTCACCGCGTGCGGCCCATTCCTGCAATGGTGCCTTAATTCCCGGAAGATCGCGGGATCTTGAGCATACGAATGTGTGATGCAGCACATAGTATTTCTCTCCTTTCCTGAAAATTAGCACACAGGCTACGAAATCATTCGTCTTTGCGTAATCGACGCCGCCCACGCAGTTCCAGCCAGTCGTATCCGGAAGCGGCTGGTTCGTTGCCAGGATGTCTTCCCACGTCGCCACTTCTAATTCTTTATTCCCGACTGGGAAATTACATCTCTTCGCCATGAACTCCGGATAATATGTCATCTTGAATGGCATATCGATGATCTCTTTCTCGATGGTACTTCGCAGGCTCGGAAAATCGTTGAGGCTCGGAATCGCCTTCACTAATTTATCAATCTGATCCCACTCTTCTTCCTTCTCAATTCGGCACCAGAAAACCAAAGTACGATTAAGCGGATTGTACGATTTTAAAATTTCCCGATTCTGCTCTTTCTCCTGATCCAGTACAGCCCCTCTGATATGTCCGTCCGTGGTAATTGTAATTGTCCTGCCGTGCCAGACCTTTCCGAGTCCGGATGTCAGGGTATTGATATTGGCAGGATCAAGATACTCGTGCTTCTCATCAAAAATCACGCACCCGGTTCGCTTGCTGTCTTTACCGTGTTTACTGGAAGTATTAAACCGCAGTTCCGATCTTGTCCGCTTTCCGGTAATTAATTCCTTCGTAGCATGGTAATTCGCCTTCAACGCCTTTGCATACTCCGGCTTCTCTGGCTCTGTAATAATGTTATAGACATCAGTAAAAGAGGTCTTTGCCTGGAGCTCGGAGTTAGCCAACAGATCAATATTGTACCCACGGATACCATGATAAGGGGAAAGAAAATAAAAACACAGGAATGAGATAAAACCATTCTTCCCGCTTCCTCTCCCTACCATGATCCGGATATCATTAAAGACGATGTCCCCGCTCTTAAAGAATACGCCGGCAATTAGCGCAAAAAGAAATACCTCCCAGTCGATTAAACGATATGGGAAGTATTTCTGTAGTGACAGGCCCTTTTCTATTTTTGCATCGTCGATATAAACATCATCTCTTTCTAACATCGGAATTACGATGTTATCAATCATCTGCTCCTGTTCGATGCAATGCTCTATTTCATTATTTTTGATCTTGCGAATATAGGGATCGATATACCGGCTATAATTCTTCATACCTTCCACCGCCTCCGGCGCCTGCCGGTGTCACAGGTTTTAGGCCAAGATATGAGAGCAGGCTTCTCATTTCCGACGAAATCCGCCTCTTTTCTGCGGTCGCCTCGGTATATGCTTTAAGGCTGAAGTTTTTATCTGATTTCATCATAGTAAGCTGCTCATTTATCGTGCATAAATCATCGTAAAAGGACATATACTCATCGATCTTATCCAAATAAAATTTCTCGTCGAGTCCAGAAGCTTTTATTGAATTTAACAGGCTTTCCATGGTTTTCTGTCTTTTGGTTTCGCCGCTCAAAGGTCGCGCCATTTCATCTCACCGCCTAACTTTTTCATATTTTGCAGATTTTCTCCGGATGCAAGCCTCTCACCGGTATCCAGGAATCAAAGAGTTTTTCATTTTTTTTCACCCGGGGGCGCTGCCAGAACCATTACCACCGTTCCTCGTTAACGAATCCCGGCTTCCGTCTGTGGTGCTCATCATAATGACATTCATCACAGATTGCTTCCAGGTTCTCATCGTTAAGCGCAAGATCCGGCCGTGTCCTCAGATATTTTTTATGGTGCACTGTCCTGGCCCTCATGTACTTGCCTCTGGCCTTACATCGCTGGCATTCATAGTGCTGGTCCTTTAGTATTTGTTTCTTCTTTCGCTTCCACGCTGGCGAATTGTAGAACTCATGAATCCGGTTATTCTCTATGAGCTGCCTGATCCATTCTTCCTGATCCATAGTTTGTCACACTCCTTCGAGGATCCGATTCAGTTGTGTACGATAGAAAAGGCTCCCGTCTCCGGAAGCCCTAATTTCATGCTATTATTATAGCACCCCTATTTCAAAATGTCCTCACTTTTTATAACATCTTTCTCAAGAATCTCAGGAAACCTTTTTTCGAACTTCTTCAGTGCATCACCATGCTTATTGATTATGTACTGATATGCATATCCCATCTCAAGCGAAATCTTTTCGAAGTGGCGTTCCTCCTGTACATATCGCCTGTAGAGAATATCGATATCGAGGCTATCGTCTAACGAATGAATCTGATCTATGATAAGGCTCTTCTGCTCCAGGTATTCAACGATTCCATTACTGATCTCTTCCCGCAGTGCTGCGATTCTTATCGCCTGGCTTTCGGTCTGGCTCCCTGTCGGACCCGTAAAAGATGTCTGAACCTTTCCGCTCTCATCACCGCCATTTCGGTTTATTCCCGTTTCCCTTCTGACTTCCTCAAGTTCCCGCTTCTTATGCAAAATTTTCCTGTTTAATACTCCAAGTTGACTTAAATACTCCTTCGCTGTCATTCATAGTCCTTCCCTTCTGTCTATTAAAAGTTTCGACTGTCGAAACACTTGTGATGTCACAACTTTTTCCGCTCCTCTTCCTCATACCTCTCCTTCAAAATCTGGATCATATCACTCACCATATGATTACACAAATCACAGTGATACTTCCCGATCAGCTCCGCGCCTTCTGCCACAATCTCATCCCATTCCGGCGAGTGTCTGGTAAGAGGCACATTCTTCCACTTATTCCAGTAAACGTTATACACCTGCCAGAAGATTTCCTTCACCTGACCATTATCCATCTGCATCACCTCAATCAAACGGCAGCTGCTCATCAAGCGGCACGCTCTCAAAATCATTTCTTACATATTCCCCAATCTTCTCCGCCCAAGCATACGTTTTAGTCTCTCCCGGGCCGTTTCTCAATCGCTTCGTACTCTGTTCAAAATACAGCGGGACAAATTCGTCCTGGACGCCGCCGTCGCGGTCCTTGCAGATTTCAATCACATTACTGCATAGATACAGGGGATTTTCTGCTTTCCACTTAAACATTTCTTTCGACAGCCTTTTAAAGTCCTCGTTCACCCGGTGGAGAATAAACGCATTGTCAACACGGTTCACGATGTCGTTGCTTCCCGACACATCGTCCAACCGCAGGAATCCGGTTGATTTTCTCGGATGGGCTACAAAGAGGATATGTATATTCGCCTGTTTTGCATAGTCCTCCAGACACTCCACAAAATGGCTCTGCTGCTGGTACTTGTCCGATCCCATCTCCATAAGATTCAGCGCCATCATGTTATCCAGTATTACCAGATCAACCTTATGCTCCGTGACGCATTTCTTTATCTGGCCCATGATTGAACCGAAGTTGTTCCCGTAGTAGTTGTTATAGATCCAGACCTTTTCATCAAGCCATTTGGATATGATCTCATCGTAAGGGCTTCGGACAACGTAATAGTAGTCATACTGCGTCTGGCTCACATACTGCTTTCCGGCCGCCTGCAGGAGAAGCCACTTTAAAAGGTTCTTTGGTTTCAGCTCTCCGCTGAATAACGCGGTCCGGTATCCCTGCTCTGCTGCCTCAACTGTGAGCTGGGAGATAATGCTGCTTTTACCGGAAGCCCGCAGGCCACTTAAACAGCTCACGAATCCTTTTTTTAGCCCGCGCATTTTTTCATCTATCGTGTCGATTCCGGTTTTGATGAATTCTTCTGGTGGTTCCTCAAGAAGCCTGATCTGTTCAGTCGTGAAGAATACCGGCTGCCCATCTACAATCTTTACTTCTTCTTTTTTCTCAACAACATAATTCGGATTTCGATAATTGGGATGGCGCTGATCCGGAACGTACTGCCGGTCATAGGCATCTGGTTCATACAGCCGCCTGACGTCCTGCCACGTCTTATCAGAACAGGAATTATGAAAGCAGTGAAATCCTATGGCTCCGTTGGCCGATTTAAAAATACAGGCGTCTTTTCCGGTATGGCTATCATCAAATGGACATTTTTCCAGTACATACTTCGTCCCACTGCCGTAGCTGGTCTTCGTATATCTCAATCCGTAATTGTTAAGCCAATCATCAAGATCAAACTGACGCGGGTTATAGTTGTTGTACCGCTGCGGCCTCTCTGGCTCCGGCAGATATCCGGCCAACTTTACCAAAAGCGCTTTTTTATTCTGGACCGGCTTCTCTGGAGACCGGATGATATAACTGGGCCGGTGCGGCCGCTCCGGAGTGTTTGCTCCCTTCTGGGCTACTGTCCCGTACAGCTTGCATACCCTGGCCGGATTAAAATTCGCCGTATCAATCTTTACGGCATCATCAGAGAAGAACATGTCGAGTACCGTCAGACAGTTTTTCATCAGTGCTTTATTTTCATCATTTGTTGACAGAGCCACACTGTATAAAAGATGTACGCCGTTTCCGCTGAATCCCACAAGTGGCTCTTCGAACCCTGTCTTTTTCATATAGGCATAGACTTCATTTGCCTTCAGCTTCGCCTTTTCAATCTGCTCATTGCTTGCCGATGTTCCCGCAGCTCTCACCGGATCGATGTCAACCATTAACCAGTCATATAAAGTAATATCGGTATCTGAGGTAGTCGGCTTCCCATTCCGGATAAACTGATCTCTCTGCTGTCTGGAATAACATTCGTCTTTTATGCTGTTTAATGTGATGTACACATTACAGGTAGCGGATAGGTCTAGCCGCCCCAATGCATGTACGAGGACATCGGCAGTTGTGAAGTATCCGGTTGCAGTGACTCCGCCGGATATCACCCTGATTTCAAAAAGCGCGTTCTGAGGCTTCATGATTGCTATAGCCCTTCTTACTTCCGTCTCGTTAAAGTTCATTCAAGCTCCCTTCCGTCTGCTGTTATTAAGAGTTTCGGCTGCATCTGTATCAAACCAATACCGTTACTCCAGACGCCCAGTTCCTTTAAGACTTCTTCATCCTGTCTGCTCAGCCGGAAGAAATTGTTGTAAAGCCGCTCAAACTCCTTCATGCACAAAACCACTCTCTCACTGCTGTCAAGCATTTCGCGTACATACTCTTCTGTGAGCGTCTGAACAGCATATTGCGCTGGCGCATTTAATTCGTCAAACGATGCTTTTTTTAACAGTTTCTGCCATTCAACGGACCAGTCCGGTACAACAATCTTTCGGCTGATATTCCGAATGTCTGCAATCACAGGCGGATACGGACTTTCCCGTATGTATGCTGAAACCGCTGATGATGCCACTGAATAGTCCAGGTCCTTCAGCATCTCATACCATGTTCTGACACCCTCATCTGTTTCAAATGCTTTTAATGACGGGAATGCCGCTTTCAGCGTAAGTGCTATTGTTTTAAACTCCTCATACTTCATTCTTATTAACCTCCGATTTCTCCCCCTAATTTATTCAGCCTGTCAGCAGTATCGTATAAAGCATTACTGGACTTTCCCCGGGTTGTCTGGCTCTGCGTATAAAGCGTCTCGAACTTTTCCCGGAATTTTTTCGTACTGCGGATATTCGTCTTCCAAAAGCTGTCACTGGTAGCGAATATTAGAGCCTGTTTTATTTCAGCTTCGCTTAAATGATCCAATCGCTTCATCTTCTCGATCTCTAAAGCCCATTTATTCTTCTTTGCAAGCGTATCGGGGACCTTTGCTTTTGGAAAACTTTCCAGACACGACGCAATCAAATGTTCTACGCACTGCATTTCAAAACTGCCAGAACCATAATCAGCCTGGTGAGTAGGAGTTGACCCGCCAGGGGCAACGATATCTCTTTCTTCTTTATCATTCTTATCATTCTTTTCATTCTTATCATTCTTGTATATGTTCCTGACTGGCTCTCGACTGGCTCTCGACTGGCTCTCGACTGGCTCTCGACTGGCTCCCCATATCTGGATTTCCCTGTATTCATCAGGTCTGGCGGTGGCTCCTTCACTGGCTCCATTTTGTTCCCTGTTTCTTCCCTCCATGAATCCTAACTGATTCCCTATGAATTCCCTGTCATTTGTGCCGGCACTCTGAAAATTGTCATAATTCACTATGAAAATCATAGTTTCTGCTTTGGCGTTTTCCTTGTACATTTCGATCATATTATCCTGCACCAACCGGGAAAGGAAGTTTGATGTTTTCTTCCGGCTCCATTCCCAGCGCTCTGCCAGGGACCTCTCGCTTCGGTATACCCCTCCGCGTTTTCCTTCAATCAGATTACCGCGCCTGTCCATAAAAGTCCCGTCGCTGTGCCTTGCTAAGAGTATCAGGTCAATCCATGCCTGGCCCTTTGAAAATGGCTTTTCGTCCCACACCCAATGGTCCTGCACGCCCCTGTTAATCTTTACCCAGCCACTCCTCTTCTTTTCACCCGCCATCTTCTTCACCTTCTCCAAGTCTACGCAAATAAGTATCATAACCACTGTTCCAGGCAGCTTCCAGAAGCCATTTTATATGATCAAAATCTCTAAAATCAAAGGTCAGGATAACGCAGCTTTCCTTATTTTCGATTTTTACCTGTATCTCCATGCTTCTTCCCCTCCCTCCGTTCTGGCCCCTTACGGAACACAATCGGCAGCCAGTGATCCGTTTTATAATTTATCGACCTTTTTACGATCGGCAGGCTGAGGGCGCCGCCATCAATTAAGTATGTTAAAAATATTGTCGGCTCCCTGTGGATCTTCCCCTCGTGCATTAATTCCGTCAACATATCATAGGCATCGCCATTCCAGCCCGACCAGAAAACAACGTGCTCACACTGATCGGAACAGGACATTAAATCCCCCTCGTAGTCATATCCATTCTCTTCAAACAAATGGGTCAGTTCTGCATAGCTCACAGAATCATTTTTGTTTATATAGTCAAGAACAGTTTTCTTCATCTCTTCTCTGTTCATATTATCTCCTTTCCGGAGGCGGCTCATCACCGCCCCCTTGAAACATACCAATGGCATATAACGTCGTGATACATTAGTCCTTTGGCATAAACATGAATGAGTAACTATGTAAAAGGGCTTTGCCTGTTACATCATGATTAATGGTTGTAAATGTAAACCATTGAATAAGCTTCCAAAAAGCCGTTACAGCGCCTGTATTCCATGATCCTATGCGTTTTATACGCCTTATGCATGGATTGTTCCGTACGGTACATTAAAAGGGCATAGCGGCCTCTGTAGCGGTTTCTGGCAATTGCAACATGCCAGTATCGTCTTTCCCAGCGGTATCGGTTAGGGTGGAGCATTTTTCTTCCTCCTCCATATATTAATTCTCTTTATGAAATTCTTTGATAGTGTCCAATGGAATATAATGCGTACCAGCACTGACTCCTGTCCTGATATAATATTTCAGGCACCCATCTTTAACGGAGCAATCATCCACACTTTTCTGTTCTTTCTTTCCGTCTCTGTATTCGATATTTAAATACATTTTAGTCCTCCCTCAAATCTTAAATTACTCGTCTTTTGGTTTCTTTACCTTCCCGCACACTTCGCAGATATAGCCGTAACCTTCTTTTAGTGACATTTTCTTACCGCAACAAGTATAATGTGGTTTCATTTGCCTTTTCATGTTTCTTAAAATATTTCCCATTTTTCTCCTAATTGTTAAAACTCCCAATATCAGTTTACCAAATTAATGCCTGTCCACAATTACAGCAAAAACGCTGTGATCCCGTTACTGGTCTTCCACATTCAGGACAATAATGTACCTTTGTTCCCGCCTTGAATACAACACGCCCAATCCCAATATCTTCATCAGTAGTCCTCTCTGCTGTTTTCTTTGGAATCTGTTTTTCAAGCGCCTTTTTCACTCTGCCAAAGTCAAAATTTATCTCCAGGACATCTTCTTCACCTTTTTCATCCAGATTCACTTGCCGCACTTTCTTAATCATCATGCTTCTTATGCGGTCCATATTCTCTACCGTGTCCTCCATGCTCCACGGCATTTTTAAGTTTCTCTCCATGCTACTCCTTTTCTGGTCGAACCGAAAATATTAATTTTGTTTCCCAGGCATATATTTGAGCAAATCCGGCGGTATCTGAATTACTGTCACCAGAGTACTGCCTGCAAATATGTAAGCCTTGTCTCCATAGAGACGGATATTATTGGCTGTCTGATTATAAAAATACATACCTGTTACCCATTTATTAAGCCGCCTCTGGTATCCGAATGCCTTATACCATCTGTAGACGCTTTATCCGCCATGCGTTTAACAGACTGCTTATTTAATCCACAGCGCTCCTTTAAACGCTTTTTCGCGTGTTTCGATACAGTTACCATTCAACCTTACCGCCTCCCATCTGCTTCCTTAAGGATTTCTTTCAGATCGCTTATACACATCCGGATCTCCCGTGTTACATCAACTCCCAATTCTACGTAGTTGTCGTTCAGTGCGCTCTCCAGATTCTTTACGATATCCATAAGAGTAATCCCCGGATCGTATTTCTTAAAAAGGATCCCTTCCTCAGTGGCACATACTTCCAGCGGAGTACCTTCTTGTAACCCCAAACACTTTCTCATGTCACGCGGTACTACTACGCGCCCCAGATCGTCAATTCTTCTTATAACTCCAGCAGCTTTCATGCTTCGGCCTCCTCCTTAATCTTTCCCGATCCCATCAGATACCCGAGATAGAACACGTACTTCATGCCAGTGTTCACCAGGCATTCATGCATATCGCGGTCCCTGTCAGCCTCCGGCCAGCATCGTTTATACAGGATACAAGGTAATCGTCCATCGGATCCGGTATTTCGTCGTCTACGATTGCATTCATTTCCGCTTTAATTACTGGAAGAATTTTCTTTGCCTTCTCCTGCGCCTTCTCTGCCTCTCTCTTTTTCATGCGGTCTTTATGAGCCTCTGTCAGTATGTGCCATACGTTCCAGCCATACGCTTCATAGACATATTCCACATCATCAGCTATTGGACAATCCATATCGCCGATATACCATGTTTGCCAGGAAGCAATATCTACAAACTTTTTTACATCGTTTTCCGGTACCGTTCTATTCACATACAAAATCTGCCATTTTGCATCGAACATCACAACAAAAATCCCACTGCTCTGTATGATATTTGTGGTTAAGCAGCCAATACAGGACCGGAGGCAGTTGCGCCGGCGCAATTATTTTAACTTCGATATCTTTCAACATAGCACTTCTCCTATTCTCTGATCGTCTCGTAACAGTTCTTCCGGCCGTTGTATTTCACGGCAACCGGTGAACCGCAGTTAATGCAGTTTACGTCAAATACCTCCTCTTTGAGGTTCGTCATGTAGCGCGTATAAAGCCCGCATTCGCAGTATATACGCATTACCTTAAGTGGCTCCGTAAAGAAGGTTCGCGTCCCACAGCGGGGACATATGGAGCCGTTAATCCTATCTCTGGTGCAGAAAGCATGGACCTCTCCACACTTCCTGCACTTTATGTATAAGAATCCTTTATAGCCCCTGGGTTCTGCTGCCGCCGGCTTCAAAATCTTACTTTCCATCGGTGCCACCCTCCTCGCTCTGTTGCGATCTCGCAATGGCCTCTTCTTCGTCCTGAAGGAGCAACTCCGCCGTGCCCCGATCACAACCCAGATCGTCCATCAGGTCATATAATTTAAGTTCGCGGGCCACATCGTCGCAGGATACTTCTGCCTCTGCCAGCTGCTTCCGAAGCTCCCGTAACTCCTCCTGAGCTCTGTCATAGCTTTCTACCATGCGGTTATATCTCTCTTCCGGAATCATAATCATCTGCATACTTCTGCCTCCTTTTCAAATCTTCTATTCCACTGATCTACTGCTTTATTAATACATTCTTCCAATGTCACAAATCTGGACGGAATATTTGTAAACGCGACCGTCTTACCTTCTACAAAACAATTTGATACACAGTGGCAACTTTTACAGGTTACGCGGGCCGCCTTCATACCAAATACATTATCCTGAACCTTTAATTCCGCTTCTCCTCCGCAGAATGGGCATTCTCTTAACCCAATCATTTTCTGCATTCTGCTGCCTCCTTCTGCTCATTCAATACTTTGGTAACCCACTGCACTTCCTCTTTGTTCCACGTGCACGCCTGTTTCATAAAGTCGAGAAGATAAGGTTTTTCCCTCAACTTACGGATTATTTCCTCTCGCGCTTGGTACTCCTGGTGCTCTCTTTCTTTTCTTTTATTTTCGTCATGCCACCGCCAGTACGCCATTGGTTCATCACAAAACACCTTTAAATCATAGTTAAACAGATACTCTGCCTTAACACCAAATAATCCTGCCAATCCCAGCGCTTCTGAACATGAAATTTCACAATCACCTTTCATTTTCGCCCACACCTCCGGATCATCTTCCCTGCGGTGCTCTCCCAGCCCCATGTGCTCAGCAAGCGTGCAGATACTGTACCCGCTGTTTATGAGTTCTGCCATCAGGTTCGGATAAGGATATTCCCGAAGTTCCTCTATTGATAAGTTCTTATAAATCATATGGCCGCCCTCGCTTTCTCCTGTTTCTTCTGGATTATCAAATCAATCAGGGTGTTGATAAAAATAATTGCCAGTTTGGGACGCTTAAAAGAGGTTAAGTCTTTCATTACCTCTTCCCGATACTCCTGAATATCTTTAATACTCATCGTTCCCAGCTCATGAATCAGCTCCATGACCAGATTATCCATTTCACTGCCTATATCCATAAAATTCACCTTCCATTTCTGGCCCAGAGGTGGTATACTGCAATTGTGAGATTGCGTATGGCCTCCGGGCTGTGCTGTCCTTAGCTAATTGGCGTTAGTTAAGGACTTTTTTAATGCTCCATAGCTTCCATATTCGGTTCAAATAGATCATCTTACGATTCCTGCGCCACCCTCCGTTCGTATCTTTCAAAAAATTCGTTTCGAGGTTCTTTATCGTTGCAGTAGATATATAAATCATCAATTACGTTCTGCCACTGAAGAAGCATAAAGCTCAGATCCCAATTCTGATAATCCCATAGCAGACACGCGATATCCCGAGCGTCTCCTATAGGCTCGTCCTCCGGCCATCTCTTCAGACTTTCCACCGTATGGAAATAATCCTTTGTTCCCCATCTTTCCCCATCGTATTCTTTCGTAATTGGATACATATGCATTAACTGTTTAGGAGTTAGCCGCCCGATTGCCTCCATGGCCGTTTTGATCGTTGTATATCTTCTCTCGACTTCCAAGCACGACTTTGTTCCGCAATGATTAACCTCTGCGCTGTTTTCTTTTCCATAGGTCTTCACCGCCATATAGACATATTTAATTAGATCATCGCCGCAGAGCTTCTCTACTCCTTCATTGCCTCCATGGGCTTTTAAGAATCTTTTCAGGGCCTTCCCATAACGCCCACTGCCCTCATTATCGGCCGTATCGCCATCACCTGACCAATCTTTCCACGCTTCCTTAATAAGCGGCACCAAAAGCCTCACAGGGCCACGGAACGTCATAAGTATCTGGCTTACATATGCGATTCTTTTCATCGTTCGATACAACCGAAATGGAATCCTTCGGTATTTAAGTTCTGCTCTTAACAGAGCCCTGGCACCGTCTTCGTCTTCTGTTTTGATTTTGCACCCCAAGACGTTTAAATCTCCTGCCTTTAAATCTTTTGCGTCTGCTTTCCTCAGCAAATACAGCGTATTGTTGAGAATGGTATTCCAAGTATGACAGTTCCGCAGCGCCTCCTGCAGCGGATCTAAGTATTCCGGTTGCAGGTAAGACATTAATATCTTTTTGGCGGATTCCAAGCCGATTGCGTCCAATTGCAGATTCCATAAAGATGGATATGTATGTGAAATATGAATACCATCTATCAATCCGGCAGCTGCAATGCGATCACAGCATGGCTTTGCGTACAATTTCATTTCTGCCTTCGTTAAAAGCTTCTGAACATCAAAATATGTATCCTCCACATACCTTCCGTCCTTAATATGCTTTATTAACAAATCCTTTGTTTTCTTATCCATAATTCTGTTCCTCCTTATAATCAGCGTCGCTCTCTCCTGTCGGGTATTTCTCGATGAACCTTTCCAAATCGCTGCCTCTGATCTTCATGGCCCCCAGGCGGAGCGCCGGAAGCTGTCCCTTTCGCACAAGGTCATACACGGAATCTGTATTAACCTTCAGGACCTTAGAAGCTTCTTTTACTGTGTATAATGGCTTGTATGGTTCTACCAATGCTCGTCCCTCCAATCAATAAAACTCTGACAGATACAACGCCCCATCATTTCTCACAAAAAAGTTCCTCATTGTTCCGCCTTCGAGAGTTTCTTTGTAAATGAATACAGTTCCTTCCCCTATACCGTCGAGATTCGCTGGCGTCGTCAGATAAAGCATCATGTCTCTCAGATCCCAAAAGTCGTCTATGCTTGCCGGACTATATTTTAATGGCCGCTCTTCGTCCTCTTCCTGATCGCAATGCTGTGCATTTTCGATATATTTAGCGATTGTTCCTTCCGGAATAAATGATACTACTTCATTTACATGCAAGTCCCTACCGCCTCTTATGTCCTCGCTGAAGGCATCGTATAAAGCGCCATCGTCACTTTCAATGCTCCAACGAACACCGCCGATATCTTCGCAAAAACTTGTAACAGTTCCAACTTGCTTAAGCAGTAACCGTCTTTTTTCCGGAACGTTAAACTGCTCGTAAAATTCACGAACGAAATGCTGAACATCACGCTCGGAATACTGCGCTTTCCTCATTGCTCCAGATAATAAAGAAATAGCTTCTTCAATATCGGTTAAAGGCTCGAAGTGATCACCGTTTGAGTACATTTCCACGTTCTCTTTCTTCTCCTTGCGGCAAAGCTTCTTATATTCCTTTACAATCTCTTTAACTCCAATCTCAAATACGCTGTCCGCATATTCTTCCTCTTCATCAGCGATCCATCTGACATAATCCGCAACTGCTGCCATGTCTCTCCACTGCTCTGTTCCCATTTCCCTCAATAAATTATTCGCTAATTTCTTTGATTTCTTCATCGTCTTATTTCCTTTCAAATTTCATTATTATTAGTAGTATATTTTGCTGATTCCTATTAACCGATTTTCTTTGAGCTGTCTGCTGCCGGTTCCTCATCAGTATCTTCCTGCCGCATTTCTATTTGCCCTTCAACTTCCTTGCAACGTTTCGAAGCCTTTGCTTCAGACAGCTTCAAGCCGTTGAGTTTCTCCGAAAGCTGCCCGTCAACACTTCTTAAAGCTTTGATGTCCAGGCTCTCATCAATATTGATATATTTGGAAACGCCATCTACTTTACAGTTAAAAACTTTTCGCACGCCCTTTTCATCTCGAATATTAGTCATCATTCGGTGAGCTAATCTGCGGATATCCTGTTCTTCCAGTACACCCCTGTCGCTCGTGTAGTGCGGCCTGATCAGATCCATAACCTCTTCGGTTTCCATCTCCCCGCGCTCCATCATCGTCTGCATAACTATCTGTCTGGCCTTAGGTTCCAATTTTCGGGTTCTTGCCATGCTCTATTACTCCTTTCATAAACTTTCTTACCCTTGATAATTTGTTTATCGTATCTTCAATTTCTCGCAAATATGATTCAGCCGTCTGCGGAATGATTGCCTCACCTAGCATTTTGAATTCCTTCTCATCAGCATTGATTTCTAAAAATGCATACAGCGCTTTATGATATTTTTTAGCAATCTTCCCGCACTCGTCTATATAGGAATAGAAATCCTCTTCCTTCTGCACCTCCGGCAGCTGTGATCTCCTGCTGGCAAAGTCCAGAATCTTCTCCTGCTCTTCTGGCGGAGCCTTCCTCAGTTCTTTGGCTGTTTCGATCGCCTGATATTTTGGAAGGTTCTCAAGAGGCGGAAACTCTTCTACGGCTTTGACGTGCTGTTTGGCATCTCGAAGAGTCTCTCTGGAAATTCCTATTTCAGCAGCAACTTTTTCGAGAGAGGTAGCTTTTTGTGGTCTTCCTACTGGATTTCTGGCGGAGTCCGCCAAAAACTCTCGACCATCGGGATTGTTTAAGTGTGCGGACTCCGCACAGTTAGTCTCCTCGTTAGTTTTCACGGAGTCCGTAAAAACCCTTACCTTCTCCTTTAATTCCTGTTCTTTGATCTCGGCCAACTCCACGAGATTCTTTGACTTCTCCAACTCAGTCAAATCTTTGCGGCGAATGTTCTCCTCCAGCTCCAAAACCCGTAACTCCTTCTCAGAAATATCTTCCAGCACCTTCGCCTCGATCTCTTTCAGTCCGATCCTCTCGCAGGCCAGCAGCCGCCGACAGCCAGCGATTAAGTTGTAGTCGGAGTCAACCACAATAGGATGAAGAAGACCATGTTCCCGGATACTGTCCGCGAGGGCCTGCATATCGCCATACTCATCCCGGACACGCTGGCCGATCTTTACATCTTTAATTTTTAAAATCATTGGCATTCCCTTCCCTATATTAGCTTTAATCTCCGGCGATAATCCCCCGCTCTCCTCTGGAGAAAGATTCTTCCGTCCGAGCTGATTCTGGATAATCCATACGATAGCATCATCTCTGTCAGCGAAATCCATCTGCTCTGTCTTGAATGGAATGTTGTTCTCCTGGCAGATTTTGAAACGCTGGTGACCGTCGATAATGATTCCGTTCCAGACTTTCAGAGAATCCCGACATCCGTCGGCTTTGATATTCTCCTCCAGGTGCTTAAATTCTTCATCTGATAATGGAGGAAGCAGAGACTGGAATTCTGGGTCGATTATTAAATCGCTCATGTCTCATCCTCCCCGGACGATTTCATATAATCATCAAAGTTCATCTGCTTAAACGCTGGAACCTTTACGACATTATCCGGTAGCTGAATTCCATACTGCTCACAGATCATCCTTGATACGTCCATGGATTCATACGAGGCACTCCCCTGTTTGTCCATGCGGTTAGTCACAACCTTGATAAGGTTCGCCACTTCTCCCGGGTGCTCCGTCAGCGGAATCTGCCTGGTTTGATTCCCGATCATTTTCTTCGCTCCGTTCTCTACGCCTATGAAATAATTTCGAGCAGATTCACCCTTCTGATTCTTCTGCATCATGGAAAGCTTTTTTGCAAACCCGGCCGTAAGCTTGGCGTCCTGTGATGCTTGTCCGCCGCATTCACCATTTGTGGTGAATGGGAAATAATCCATACTTTTTTCGGCAAAACTATTTTCCATTATGTTCTTTTTAAACCATCTGGCATAATGCGCTGGATTTAATTCCAAAAACTCATATAACTTTCCAGCTGTGGTCATTCCGTTCTCGTCTACCCCCAGTGCAATTTCAATTGGGGTGAGTTTCGATGTATCTCTCATTACTTCTTTCATTGTTATCTCTCCTCCTCTTTTATTTCATTTCCTTAAAAAGCTCTTCAATAGAAATGTCAATATTTAGTATTGTCTTTATTTTTACAGCTTCCTGAAATGATAAGTCGGACTTTCCCGACAGTTTTAAAGACAACGTGCTTGGTGTAACCCCTAACTTTTCCGACAATTTCTTTTTCGTCATTCCTGCCCTGGCAAGTTCTGCCTCTAAGTTTGGATACATTACTTTTTCTCCTTTCTCGAATTTTCGTTATTACATATGGATTATATCTCGATTATTCGGGATTGTCAAATATTTTTTCCTGAATTTTCGTGATCCGAATTAAAATTAAGAAAACATAAATCCCTTTTAATAAGAAGCGATTACGATTTTTCGATACTCAGCATTGATTTTTCGAGACTAAAATGGTATAGTATAAGCAGGAGGTAAAAATCATGGGGAACATTGAACAGGAATTAAAAGACCATATAACTCAGAAATACGGATCCTTAAGCAAATTTGCCGAAAAAATAGAAATGCCCTGGACTACTTTAGATAGCGTTTTAAAAAGAGGTATTAAAAATTCAAATGTATCAAACATAATTAAAATATGCAAAGGCCTACAAATTAGTGCAGACGAACTAGTAAATGGAAGAATTACATTTCTTGATGATTTCAGCAGGAACTTAAACCATGATGGCTTAGATAAAGATGTAAGACGAATCCAAAGGGCAAGAAATAATATGCCACCTGAAGAATGGGATCACATAATGAAGTATTTAGAATTTTCTTATAATGCATATTTCGGAGATGATGGTTCGGATGATCCAGATTGAAAAAAAACGTAGAGATGAAATAAAAAAAGTAGTTTTGGCTGCATTAATGCACACCCCTTCTTTCTGTGAGCTACCAGTAAAAATAAAACAGATTTCCAGAAGTTTTGCTAATATCAGACTAATAACTTACAGCAAGCAGATGAATTTACTGAATATGAGTTATAATAACGTTTTGCAATATCTGCAAAGCAGCGATGCTTGTACTGATTATTACCCTGAAACAGATATGTATTATATATATTACAATAATCTTGATAAAAATATAAATACATCGTTTCGTTTTAGATGGAATATAGCTCACGAATTAGGCCATGTATTGCTAAAACATCATATAGCTTATGATAAAACGCGTATATTTAGAAGCTCGCTTTCTGACAGTGAATATGATTATTTGGAGGCTGAAGCCGATTATTTTGCTCAATTAATACTCGTCCCTCACTCTCCTTTATATGCATTTAAAATAGCTAGCCAGAATAACATTAAATATCTTTGCCATATATCCAGACCGGCGGCATACAAGCGCTTTATTGCATATCAGCAGTGGAAAAAAAATATCAATCCTGATGATTCTTACGACAGATATATTTTTTTTCTTTATTATAACTATCTTTTTAAAAAAAAATGTACTTGTTGCGGAGCTATGTTAGTTCAAGAAAAGGGGGCATACTGCCCGATCTGCGGAAATAAAACTTTACAATGGGGAGATGGAATTATGAAATATCCAAAAATCGAAGCATATGACAGTGGTAAAATCAAAAAATGTCCAGTATGCGACAATGAAGAGACAGATATAGAAGGAAATTATTGTCAAATATGTAAGACATATCTGGTAAATATGTGCACTAATGAAAAATGTAAAAATATTACACCTTTACCCACAAATGCAAGGTATTGCCCTATATGCGGAGGCCGATCTGAATTTCTAAATAGTGAAATTTTAAAGGCTTGGGATTTCCCGCTCGAAAGAGGATTTTTTAATATTCCGGATGGTGTCGAAGATGAAGGCTTGCCGTTTAATTAACAAATTTGCACTACGTATTAAGAAAGGAGGTTTCAAATGGGATTTTTAAATTTTTTCAAAAAGAAAGAGCCTCAGTCAAAGATTGCCAATAAAAAAGAACCTAGAAGCGCTCTAAAAGGGACAATGCTTTTAGACTCTATTGTTATCGACGGGGAAGATTGTGATGTCGCATACAAGTATACCGATGTTAAAATATATAAACATACTTGCGACATGTCACAAGTATCACTTTATTCACGATTGGCGTTAAAATCCGAACCTGATAACGCATATGACTCTCACGCCATAGCCTTATATGACAACAATGTTAAAATCGGGTATCTGATGAAGAATCAAATACAAAATATGGCGAACGATTGGTTAAAAAAAGAAGAACCTGTACGTGCAATGATTTCTAAAATTGATGAGAATGAGTTATATATCGACTTATACTTCTATGAAATCCCAAGCAGGCACCTTTCTACATGGAATAATAAAATTATTACTTTAGCCGGAAATAAGTCTCAAGATTTTCAGGAAAATATAAGTTTTATAGAAGAAGAGAAACAGAAGCTAGACTTAGAGTATGACTATGACAAAGAACAGTATTTAATAAGTGATGGAAGTCTTGATATAGGATACATCCCAAAAAGTTTTGAAGAAAAACCAATGGCCTGTTATTTAGAAAAAATATCAGAAAACTCTAATGGAAAATATACAGTTAAAGTTAAAGTATATTTCAAGTAAAAACCGCCCGGTGCTGGTAACACCGAACGGCTTTAAATAGATGTAACTATCAACCCAAAGGGAAGAAGGTATACACCTCACATTCACAATCAGTATACCATCTTTCCTTTATTCAGTGAACCCTAAACAGGTGTTCGAGTTGCGATATCGCAACAAAATGAGAAAGGAAGGATATTATGGCGCAAGTAACAGCACGAAAACGCGGCAAGTTCTGGTCATACGGTTTCGAAGGCGCTAAGATCGAAGGCAAGCGCACCCGCATCACTCAGGGCGGATTCCGCACAAAGGCCGATGCCATGAAAGCCGGCACCCAGGCCATGACCGAATACAACAATGCAGGCCAGCGATTCGTACCATCTGAATTAAGTTTTTCAGATTATCTTGATTACTGGTATGAGCAACACGTTATGGTAAATGGAGCTAAGAACACCAAATCCAGTTATAAAAATACAATTGAGAAGCATATAAGGCCGGCTCTGGGCAAATATCACCTCAAATCTCTGAACAGTGACATTTTACAGGATTTTATTAATAATCTGAAGAAGGCTGGCCTTTCAAAGAACACTGTGAAACAAATCAAATCCTGCACTTCCAGTGCCTTAAGCTACGCAGTATCACCATGTCGATACATAGCAGTGTCTCCCATGTTAGGAGTCCGTCTTCCAGTGTACAAAAAAGAACCTAAGAAAGAATACACTTTAACATCAGATGACTTCAAAAAAATTCTCGCTGAATTCCCTCTTGGTTCCAATTTTTACGCTCCCTTTATGATAGGCTATTACACAGGAGTCCGTTTAAACGAATGTTTTGCTTTAACTTGGCAGGATATTGATTTAAAGAATCGGACCATAACAATTCACGATCAGCTTTCTTATGAAGATAAAAAATGGGGATTCGCGCCGCTTAAAACCACGACTTCTTACCGTACTATCTCTTTTGGTGAGAAATTATACTTGGCTTTAAAACAAGAAAGAAAGCGGCAGGTAGAAAATAGATTAAAGTATGGAGAGTATTACTTTAAAAACTATATGACTGACGATGACGTTATTGTTTTTACTCAGGAGCATTTAAATTTCAAAGAATTGGATTTCGTCTGCAGACAAGAAAACGGGAAGCTCTATACATCTCAAAGCATGAAAAATGCGATTAAAAAAATCCATAATAAACTGGGTATAGAAGAATTCCATTATCATTCACTTCGTCATACTCATGCCACGATCCTGGCCTCACATGTCTCGAATCCAGCCATTGTACAAAAACGCCTGGGACATGCGGACATTGAAACTACATTGAAATACTACGTTTTTGATACAGAGGGTGGTGATAAATATGCCGTTGCCGTTTTTGAAGAATATGCGTGACTTGTCTACGTGCTTAAAAAAGCGTAGACAAATGGTAGACAAAAGGCACTGCCACAACCTCAACAGTGCCCGAATCCCTTGTAAATACGTTATCTCTTGTTCAAATACTCCATAATCCCCAT
>OAVK01000304.1_pt1 | contig 29868 bp, 24 predicted proteins | sample 1495301 | NCBI WGS metagenome assembly OAVK01 (sample SAMEA2580094, study PRJEB22360) | human gut metagenome | biome: human gut; feature: human-associated habitat; material: faeces | place: Denmark | collected 2008/2010
ATCTGCCGTTGGGCGTATCCCCCTCCCCCCCTCCGGCTTCCCGCCACATCCCGGCCTCGACCAGCGACGCCATATCGGGCGCGTAGCTGTCGGCATCCACGGTGGCGGTCAGATCAGTCACATAGGCTTTGTCCGCGAACGGCAACGCCTCGGCGAACAGCTGGGCGCCGCCGATGATCCAAATCTCCGAACGATCCAGACCGTCGTCCGGAATCGCCTCCTGACGGGCCATATCGAGCGCGTCGTCAAGACTGGTGACCACAGTGGCTCCCGGCGCACGGTACATCGGATCGTGGGAAACGACGATGTTGTCGCGGTTGGGCAGCGGCCGGTACTTGGCCCCAAGCGATTCCCAAGTCTTACGACCCATAATCACCGGGTGGGAGACGGTCAGCTCCTTGAAATGCTTCATATCCTCGGCACAGTGCCAAGGCATGCCGCCATTGAGGCCGATGGCGCCGGCGCGACCTTCCTTGTCGCGGGCTTCGGCCCAGATAAGATTCACCGAGAAGGTCTTGGGATAATCGTCACCCCAGTCTTCTTCAGTGGCAGACAGCCCGGCAGATCCGGGCTCGGGTTCGTGATAGCCGCTACGGCTACTGTCATGCTCCATTTCGCTTACTCCTCCTGGATTGCGGAACTGGGCCTTAGTGTAGTGGACAGCGAAGACTCGGGGCCCGTCGCCTCCACAGTCTTCGCTGTCCACGAACAACGCTCAGACCGCAACAGGTGCCTTAATAGTGGGGTGATGCTGGTAGCCGACGACCTTGAAGTCCTCATACTGGTAGTCGAACAGGGAATCGGCCTTACGAATCTCGATGGTCGGGTACGGGTAGGGCTTGCGGCCCAGCTGCTCAAGGAACTGGTCGACGTGGTTGTCGTAGACGTGGCAGTCGCCGCCGGTCCAGACGAATTCGCCCGGCTTGAGCCCGGTCTGCTGCGCCATCATCATGGTGAGCAGCGAGTAGGAAGCGATGTTGAACGGCACGCCGAGGAACATGTCGCAGGAACGCTGGTACAGCTGGCAGCTTAGCTTGCCGTCGGCCACGTAGAACTGGAAGAGCGCGTGGCAGGGCGGCAACGCCATCTTCTCCACCTCGGCCGGATTCCACGCGGAGACGATCATGCGGCGCGAATCCGGATGATGCTTGATGAGGTCGAGCACATTGGAGATCTGGTCGATGGTGCGATTCGGGTCCTCGGGGGTCGGCGCGGGCCAGGAACGCCACTGCACGCCATAGACCGGGCCCAGATCGCCGTTCTCGTCCGCCCACTCATCCCAAATATGCACGTTGTGCTCCAGCAGCCAGTTGATGTTGGAGGAACCCTTCAAAAACCACAGCAGCTCATAGGCCAGGCCTTTGAAGAACACGGTCTTGGTGGTCAGCAACGGGAAGTACTTCGACAGGTCAAAGCGCATCTGCTGGCCGAACAGGGAAATCGTGCCGGTGCCGGTGCGATCGGACTTCAGCGTGCCTTCGGTCAGGATCTTGCGCACCAGGTCCTCATAGGGCATCGGAATGTCCGTTTCGGGACGTGCGGGGATACGGGAGCGAATATCTGCGAGTTGTTCTTCGGTCAAAGCCATGTGCACCAGTGTAGCTTAGGGGCATAATAGAGAAGTCCACTGATGCGGGAGAGCGGCCAGGTGCCGCGCTCCCCCGCTGGCATGGCGATGGGCCAGATCGCCGGCGGCTGAAAATAAAGGAGCAGCTATGGGTAAGCGACTGTGGGTTGAGCGTAACAAGGACGGTTCGTGGGATGCGTTCAGCGACGATGGCGCACACATTAAGTTCGGCAAGGATCGTGGCCAGTTCACGCCGGGCGATCTGATGAAGGTCGCGCTGGCCGGTTGCGCCGCGCTGTCCAGCCAGTTCGCCATCGAACATACGCTGGGTGAGGGCAAGGGTGCCAAGATTGTGGTGGATGGCACGTACGACCCGGAAAATGACGCCTACACCGGTTTCGAGGAGCAGGTGGTGATTGATGCTTCCGACGCCGGTCTGTCCGAGGAGGATGCCGACAAGCTCAAGGAGCGCGTCACCCGCCATATCGACAAGGGTTGCACGGTCAAGCACACCTACGTGCAGGAGACCCCGGTGCGCATGAACGTCACCGTCAAGCACTGAGACGGGATATAAATTGAAGAGGCTCCCTGGCGGGAGCCTCTTTCCGTATATTCGGACTTTACTGGCGATCGGGATCGATGGTCTTTTCGATCTGCTGGGCGACTTCAGGCTCGGCTGCGGACACCGGAATCTCCTCGACGCCGGCAATCTCCTCCAGCGACTTGGTAGGCACTTCGGCGGGCGAGCTCGGCACGGTGTCGAGACGCGATTCCGCGGCCTCAACGTACTTGCGCGGCACCACGTACACCGGGCCGACCGCATGCTGCAGCAGTCCCTGGCTGGTGGAGCCCAGCAGCAAGCCAGTGAAGCCACCGCGACCACGGGAGCCGACAACAACCACATCGTGATCGTAGCTGGCCTTGGTCAGGGCGCTCACGGCCGGGCCGGAAACAATCTGCTTGTTGATCTTCAGATCAGGATGCGATTCCTGCAACGGCTTGATGCGCACCTCAAGATCGTCCTTGTAGGACTCCATGATGGCGTCCTCGCCATCCACGCCCTTCAGGTTCGGCACAGCGGAAATCACGTCCAGTTCCGCACCCCAGCACGTGGCGAAGTCGGCGGCAATGTCCAGCGCCTTCAGACCCCACTTGGATTCGTCGGAGCCGACGGCCACCTTGGTGATCGTGTTGTTCAGGTGCATCAGGTTACCGTCATCATCGGTGTACGGCACCACCACAATCGGGCAGTAAGCATATGCCGGCAGCGATGAGGACGTGGTGCCCAGCAGGCGCTCGGCCAGACCGCCCTTGCCACGGTTGCCGATGACGATCAGATTGTAGTTACGAGACAATTCGACGAACACCGATGCCGGATCTCCGGTAACAATCAGCGTGGCGGCTTCGACGCCCTGCTCGTCTGCGATGGCCTTGGCCTTGGACAGAATCTCCTGAGCATCGGAATGCGCGGCGTTATCGTCCCCCATCGCCGTGTAAGTGGCATCGAACGAAACGGCGGCATAGCTCGGCAGGGAATATGCGCAGACAATCTGCAGCGTCAGCCCCGCGTGCTTTGCATAATTCGCGGCCCACCATGTTGCCTTGTAACTGGCATGCGACCCGTCAACGCCGACGAGAATAGCCTTGTCGTTAATCATGACGACCTCCTTGAAGTTATTGCGGCACGAATACCGCGTATCTCCAACAATACCCTGCGACACTCGGTTTGGCCGGTATCCTCCGCTCAAAAAGATATTCGCATATACGAAAAAGGCACATCCCAAAGGACGTGCCTTAATACGAATTCGCTTACCGCATAATTCTTGTCACATCACGCGGCGAATGGAATATCCAGCTCCACCGAATACGGAAACGTCGCTTACTGCCGTTCCCTGCACCGGGTTCATAGCATTCATCACCTGTCCGTTACCGATGTAAATGGCCGCATGAGTACCATTCGCAAGAATGTCACCCGGCTTGGCATCCGCCAAGCTTGCGACCGGAGTACCCACAGTGGCTTGAGCACCAGAGCTTCGCGGCAGGGAGATGCCAAACTGGGAGAAGACGTACTGCACAAAACCAGAGCAATCCCATCCTGCCGGAGTGTTGCCGCCGGCAACATACGGATAGCCTTGGAACTTCAGTGAGAAGCTAGCAAGCTCAGCGCCAGTGCCAGTCATTTTACCCAAGTCAACCTGTGGAATCGACGCACGCTGTTCAGAGCGGCTGGCTGCCGCAGCAGCAGCGGACTGGGCTGCCGCAGCTTCATCAGCGGCTTTCTGAGCCGCCGCCGCAGCAGCAGCTTCCTTCTCGCCCTGAGACTCGGTCTGTGGCACATCAAGAGTCTCGATGCCACCCCATTTAGAGTTCTCATCAACCGAGGTGGAGGTGGATTCGGCGAACAAATTCTTCTTCACCGAACTCGCCTTCGGGAAAGAACGTGAGGACACCACAGCACTCGTCTGCGCGGAATCGGCAGAGGCAAACGGGGCTACGCACGCAAACATGGCACCCGTGGCGATAATCGCCACTGATGAGGAAATAATAGTCTTAACGTTCATCATCAACGCCATACCCTAGCACACATGGGTCGATTTCATAACAGGAATAGCATTTCGAAGATGATGTCGCGGGCGCATCACTCGGCAGGAGAACGCAACAGGCCTCGGATACCGATTGGCATCCGAGGCCTGCAATATATCAATCAATAAGACTGCATCACGGGATACGCACCACAATGGTGAGCTTTTCGGTCATGGCACTAGCGAGAGCCACGCTGTAGCCATTCCATCCACCATGGACCGCCTGACCGTTGCCGACATACAACGCCACATGATCGTAGTGTGCACCACCGTTCCATCCACCGGTGTTGGCATAAATCAGAATATCGCCCGGCTGCAGGGATCCGTCTGTGACTACGTGGCCACCGGGAACATTGACGTACTCTTCAGGCCAACCGTGGAAGTTAATACCACGGGCCGCCAACGCTTGACTGACCAATGCGGTGCAGTCCATGCTCTGTCCGATCAAAGAATACGCACGGTCGATAGAGGCACCGGCACCAGCGGAAACCGAACCACTGGCATCGGAATAAGTAACAGAAGAGCGAGACTCATTACGGCTCGCGGCGTTGGCCTGCTCCTGGGTCGCCTGAGCCTCGACCTCCGCCTGCTTCTTGGCCTCCTCTTCGGCAGCCTTCTTGGCCGCTGCGGCATCCTTTTCCACCTGAGATTCCGTCTGCGGCACATCGAGGTTCTCAATGCCACCCCAATCAGCATTGTCCTCAACGCTCGTGGCAGTGGCTTCAGTCGTCAGATCTTTGCGCACCTGGGTATACGAGGGGAAGGACTTGGTGGAAGTCACAGTAACGCCCTCAGCTGCAGTTGCTGTAGGAACAAACATAAACAAGCAAGCACAGGAGACAATCGCGGCAACAATGGAAGAAGCTACAGTTTTGGTCTTCATAGAACCATCACCCTACACGGTGCGCATTAACTCGTACAGGATGGAAGAAATAAAACACCCCGGAGCTATTGGGATATATCGGCGTGTCGGCACAGGTCAGTTCGGACTAATACGCAGCCGCAACACTTGAAATGCCATCTCGCGCGAACGATTGCCGATAGGGCGACGTCACATCCGAACAGTAATCACCGAATGTAAGCCAATGAAATGAATCAGTAGTGAACGTACTGGAACTTACCGGCTTCGGCGGCGCTGAACGTACGGGTCGAAATCACACCCAATCCCTTGGCATTGGATTCGGAGATCTCAATGGAGCCGTCGGCATTGATCTTTTCCAGAACGGCAACATGGCCGTACGCGCCATCGGCATCGGCCTGGCCAGGAGCGAACACCACAGCATCACCGACATGGCGAGGAGTGTTGTCCACCCAATAGCCCAGAGCGGAAGCTGACGCCGCCCACGCGCCACCATTGCCGAAGTTGCCGCTGGAAGGCAGGCCCAGTTCGGCACGACGCTGGTACGCGTACCACGTGCACTGACCCCACGGATAGTTGTTGGAGTTGGTGCCAACGGCATGGTTCGGGTTGAAGCCAGCCGGCACAGCATCGCCATCGGCATCCATGAGAGCCGACACCACAGGATTGTTCGCATTATTGCGATTCATCAGCTTGGCGTCCAAGGTGCTGTCTGAATTGCTCAGCCCCCAACCGCCTTCATTGGTGGACTGTGCGGTAACGGAGGATGAACTCAGATCAGTACGTGCTTCGGAACGAGAAGCCGCAGTCACATCGCTGATGCGCTTAATCTGCGTGGTCGTCGTGGCCGGATCAGCCACGAACGAGTTCGCGGCGTCGTCATTGTTGGAAAACGCGAGAGAACCTGCGGCCGTGCCGACCAGAGCGGCCAGTGAGGCCGAGGCAAGAATATGGCTACGGCGTTCAGCGGCACGAGCGGCCTCACGAATGGAACGACGAGTCTGGGGAGCGATTTCGTTGATCTTCTCGGCAATGGCCGGATCAAGCCCCAAAACAACAGCGTCGCTACCAGCGGATTGCACCGCGCGCACGGCACGAACGGAATGAGAACCCTTGCCGGAGGCAAACAATGCCTTCGCTAAGCTGAACTTCTGGCGCGAGACCGTGGTCGCTTTATGCGAAGCATGCTTCATACTACATTAACTCCTTGGATGGGTTCGGCGGGGTCATTTCGACGACCTCGTATGACCGTCACAATTGAGTACTGTACAACGAACAGAGGTCAATCCTCAATGTGATCCCCCACCATCAGGGTGTGTCAAACGATTTACGTAACCGTGCGGCCGGGTGAAAAACTGCCTTGTTTCCGCCCGTTCACGAACCTCACTATCCGGTTATCGGAAGAATCACTAACTCATGTCATTCCGACACACCGTAACCATGATGTGCTGCGTACATTCTGCACTGCATTCCGCATTGCCACCACTGCCGCCCGGCACCCCGGAATTCCGCAGTAACCCCGCAGTAATCCCGCACACCGAGCATTATCCGCGATATTCCCCAACACTGGTCTACCCTTGAAACCATGACTATCACACTGAGTATTCCCGAGTCGCTGAAGCCCGAAGATGGTCGCTTCGGCTCCGGCCCCAGCAAAATCCGCCCCGAACAGATCGCCGCGCTCGACGCCGGCGCCACCACCCTGCTTGGCACATCACATCGCCAGGCACCAGTCAAGCAACTGGTCGCTTCGATTCGTGAAGGTCTGCGCGAGTTCTTCCACCTGCCTGAAGGGTATGAGGTGGCGCTTGGCAACGGTGGCGCCAGCGCGTTCTGGGAGATTGCCTGCGCTTCGCTGATCACCCGTCGCGCCGCATTCGGCACGTATGGCTCGTTCAGTGCCAAGTTCGCCGCGTCCGCCGCGAACGCACCCTTCCTTGAAGACCCGGTGCTGTTCCCCGGCGAGCCGGGCACTTACCGTCTGCCTGAGCTCACCGAGGGCGTGGACACATATTGCTGGGCTCACAACGAGACCTCCACTGGTGTGGCCGCCCCGATTCGCCGCGTGGCCGGAAGTCGTGAAGCTGGTGCCTTGACCGTCATCGACGGCACCAGCGCAGCCGGCGCTTTGCCTGTGGACATCAGCCAGACCGACGTCTACTACTTCTCACCGCAGAAGGCCTTCGGTGCCGATGGCGGTCTGTGGGTCGCCATCCTCTCCCCCGAAGCTATCGATCGTGCGGCAGGCGTCGAATCAAGCGCTCATCTGGAAGGCGCACATCGCTGGGTGCCGCCGTTCCTCTCGCTGACCACGGCACTGAACAACTCCCGCAAGGATCAGACCCTGAATACGCCCGCCGTGGCCACCCTGATCATGATGGAAAACCAGATTCGCTGGCTCAACAACAACGGCGGCCTCGCCTGGGCCACCACACGTTGCGCCAAGTCCGCATCCATCCTGTACTCGTGGGCCGAGCGCTCCGAATACGCCGCTCCGTTCGTCGTCGATGCGGACGCACGCTCGAACGCCGTGGTCACCATTGATCTGGACGAGCGAGTCCAGGCCTCTCAGGTACTGTCCATCCTGCGCGAGAACGGCATTGTGGACGCCGCCGGCTACCGCAAGCTGGGCCGCAACCAGCTGCGCGTTGGCGTGTTCCCCTCGGTGGAACCGGCTGATGTCATGGCCTTCACCAAGTGCGTCGACTACGTGGTCGAGCACCTGTGATGGCATATATGCCCCGCATTGCCGACCATATATGCCATGCACATTGATCGGTCTCAACTGATGCCGATTGAATAAATCGTAGGGAGGGATGTTTGACGCCCCTCCCTACTCTTACTACAGTGCATGAGTATGAAGTTCGCGCCTCTCATTGACCCTGCCGTCCGCAAACCCGCACCCAAGCCCGTACGGGTGGATCTGCGTAAGGTGTTTGCCATCGGTACCGGTCTATGGATTGTGGCGTTGATTGTCGTGCTGATTCTGCTGGCCGTGGGCTACAGCGTAATGCCGTTGGTGATTATGTGCGTGGCCGGCGTCATTATTGGCTTGCTACTGCTGGTCTGGGAATACTTCGACCGCTGGGACTACCGCCGCCTCGGACAGTAACGCAACACAAGCTCCCTCTGATGACAGGAGCTGTCAGCGTAGCTGATTGAGGGAGAGACCGCGGCCGCAGGTCGCTCATCAAACAGCATTGGTGGCATGCAAGGCATGCCACCAATTCCTTACCTCACTGCGCCAACGGCAACGTAAGGCTGAACGTACTGCCTTGCCCGGGCGCGCTCCATACGGTCACATCGCCATGATGGGTCAGCGCCACATGCTTGACGATGGCCAAGCCTAGGCCCACGCCATCCGCCGTGCGATTGCTCTGTTCCACGCCCCGGTAGAACCGCTCGAAGATGCGCGCCTGGTCCTTCTTAGCGATGCCCGTGCCTTGGTCAATCACGCGAATCACCGCGCGGTCGCCATCCTTGTCTTTGGATGCGGACACGCTGACCACGCCATTTTCCTTGGAATAGCCGATGGCGTTTTCGATGAGCTTGGTCACGGCGCTGTCGATCTGGTCCGCCTCACCATTGATGACTAGATCATCGTCGCCCTTGATGTTCAGCTGCACGCCAGCCTCGGCTGCCTGCGGCTCCAGTCGCGCCGCCGTGGCCCTGAGCTGTTCCATAACGTTCAGTCGGTTGGCGGAAGACGGCGTAATCGGCTCCTGCGCGCGTATGAGCAGCAGCAAATCAGACACCATGTGGTTGAGCTTGCTGCAGCTGGAACGCACCTGGCGAGCGTCGGCAGCCACCTGCTGTTCGTCCAGATTGCCGGACTCCAGCGAATCGGCGAGTTTGGCCAGAGCCTCAGTGGGGCCCAACAATTGCTCGGACACATTGGTAATAAACGAGTCACGCACTTGAGCGAAACGAATCACATCACTGACATCGGTAATCAACACGATGACGAACTGCTCGTTGATACGCCCTACAGTCACCTTCAGCCAGTTGGGGCGGTGGACGGACTGCGTGGCGACGTGATCGCCCTTGTTCTGGTCTGCGACGTACCGCTCCGGAGTATCGGTGGTCAAGTCGAACTGGCGCTTGCCACCGGACTTGCGCGCCTCGTGAATGGCATCCAGCACATGCTGCTGGGCAATGGCGTCATCTGACACCACACCCAGGCGGTAGGCGGCGGGATTGCAGCGGACCACCTCGTCGTGCTCGTCGACCACCACGGACGCACCTGGCAGCATGGACAGCAGCGTGGCGGTGTCGTCGGACAGATCGTCATTGTCGTCATCATCGGCCAGCGGCGATTCCATGGACACTCGATGTGTCGCAAATCCCACGATGAGCGTGATGATTCCTACCACAAATAAAACAGCCGTGACAATAAGAGCAATCGCGGCGACGAGCGGCATCTGTGTCATGCCCCCATTCTTTCACACCACACGCCGGGATTGCGGTTTGCCGGCACGCCGGTAACATGAATTTCAGGTGAACAACCCAATGAACAGTAGAACAACTTGAGGTTGCCATTACCTACGTTGAAGTGGGGAACAAGTACTGGAATAATACACTGGTACAGGTTGCAATAAGCAAGCATGAAAGGCTAGAGAAATGCGCGTTATTTTCAACGAGGAGCTGAAGCAGGTTGCTGACGACCTCGACCGTATGGCGCAGAACGTACGCAAGGCGATCAAAGGAGCTGGGGAAGCCCTGCTGAATCAGGACGTTGAAGCCGCACAGACTGTGATTGACGGCGACATCGAAATCGATGCCCTGGAGTCCTCTGTGATCGACCAGTGCGTCAAGTTGCTCGCCAAGCAGAATCCGGTGGCCACCGATCTGCGTGTGGTCGTTTCCACCATGCGTCTGGCTTCCACGTTCGAGCGTATGGGCGATCTTGCCCGCCACGTGGCCGAGGCCGCTCGCCGCACCTATCCGGCCGCCGCGATTCCCGAATCCGCTCAACCGGTGTTCGCCGAGATGATCGACTTCCTGGACAACACCGCTGACCAGCTGGTGGCCATGCTCTTCGATCGCGATGCCAAGACCGCCGAGGCCATCATCCTGGCTGACGACAAGCTGGACAATCTGCACCACCAGACCTTCGATCTAGCGCTGTCCGATGACATCACCCGTCAGCAGACCGTGGATATCGTGCTGCTGGGCCGCTTCCTGGAGCGTCTCGGCGATCACGCCGTGTCCGCCGCCCGCCGTGTGGTGTACATCGTCTCCGGCTTCGACCCCACTAAGGAGCCGACCCGCGACGAGGGCACCGACATCGACTGATTGGGACTTGTTCTCACATTGGGCGAATAACTGAACACTTGTTCTCCTGTGGTTTGAGGAGGATGCCCGAAAGCGGCGATCCGGCTACGGCTGGACGCCGTTTTTTGTTGCTTTTGGGCGGTACACCGGCGTATCCATGGGGCGGCAAAACACCCATAGGGCGGTAACTTGCCCATGGGGCGGTTTGAAGGATATGTGAAACCGCGGAATTAAGCCATTCTGGCATACCGCCCCATGAGGGTTTTACCGCCCCATGGGGTAATCACCGCCCCATGGGGGATTTGGCAGGCATAGCAAAGGGGAGCCGCACGTTATGTGCGACTCCCCTTACAGCTTGTACCGTGTTAGCGGCTTAGGCTCACTTCTGGCCCTGAGCGGCGACAGCGGCGGCACCGGCAGCAGCAGCCTCCGGGTCCAGGTACTCGCCACGCGGCTTGATCGGCTTGAAGTTCTCGTCCAGCTCATAAAGCAGCGGGATGGCGGTCGGGATGTTGACCTTGGCGATCTCTTCCTCAGACAGGTTGTCCAGCATCTTGACGATGGCGCGGAGGGAGTTGCCGTGAGCGGCAATCAGCACGGTTTTGCCGGCCTTGAGCTCCGGCTCGATGGCGGACTCGAAGTACGGCTTCACACGCTCAACAACGTTGGCCAGGCACTCGGCTTCCGGAACCGGATCGCCGGCGTAGCGCGGGTCGTTATTCTGGGCGTACTGGTCGTTCGGGTCGATCTCGGGCGGCGGAGTGGCGTAGGAACGGCGCCACAGCATGAACTTCTCGTCACCGTACTCTTCGCGAATCTCGGTCTTGTTCTTGCCCTGCAGAGCGCCGTAGTGACGCTCGTTGAGACGCCAGTCACGCTGAACCGGAATCCACAGACGATCTGCGGCATCCAGAGCGATGTTGGCGGTGTTGATGGCGCGACGCAGCAGGGAGGTGAACACGATGTCCGGAAGGACGTTCTTCTCCTTGAGCAGCTCGCCGCCACGCTTGGCTTCGGCTTCACCCTGCTCGGTCAGCGGTACGTCGACCCAGCCGGTGAACTGGTTGGTTTTATTCCATGCGCTCTGTCCATGACGGAGCAGTACTAATTTATAAGTCATACGGTTCAGTCTACAGCCGTATGCCGCCAAACACGAGTATCCGTCTTAGATATTTCATCTCAATTAGGTCACAACGCCGCGTTCCTTTTTCCCGGCTCCCTTCCCAAGGGGAGCTGCCAGCGTAGCTGACTGAGGGAATTACAGCGCTACGGAAAGTGCGAGCACCACTGCGAACAGCAGCGTCTGGAAGCTGGCAGCGCCCAAAGCGGGGCCAAATGCATGCTTCTTGACGCTGGAAATCATGCGCACCGGCACACCCGCTCCAGAGAGCAGCAGCACCACACCCCACGGCCACCATAATGTGCCGCACATCAGTAGGGCAATAATCCATGCAATAACACAGCACACAATCAGCAACGTGCGTGCGCCGGACTCCCCCATACGCACGGCCAGCGTACGTTTGTTATGTTCGCGGTCTTCGTCGATATCACGTAGGTTGTTCACCATCAGTATGTGGCAGGAGAACAATCCTGCCACCACGGCACCCAGCAGACCGCCGACATCCACCATGCCACACAGCGCATATTCGGTGCCCAACACTGCGGCCAGACCGAAGAACAGGAACACGCCGACCTCTCCAAGACCGACATAACCGTACGGATGCTTGCCACCGGTGTAGAACCAGCCGGCCACTAGCGAGGCCGCGCCCACGGCAAACAGCCACCATGCTTGGGAAATCACGATGGCGGCAATGCCGCAGACGCAGGCGATACCTGCACAGATGATTGCCGCAATGAATACGTGCTTGGCCGGCACCAGACCGGATTCGGTCAACCGCTGCGGTTTGCCGGATTGCGATTCACTACCACCACGTCCGGCATCGGTACCGCGAACGCCATCGGAGTAATCATTCGCATAGTTGACGGCGATTTGCAGGAACAGCGCCACCAACAGGCACAGGAAAGTCACCGTCCAGAACCGACCCAACAGCAGATCCTGCTGCGCCCGGTTCGCGGCGCAATAAGCCGGCTCAGGATAGATTGCGACGCAGGTGCCCATCTGCTCGATATGCACACGAGCCATCGCCGCACCCACCATCACCGAGGCGATGGAGGTGGCCAACGTCTTGGGACGCGCACCCTTGAGCCACAAACCAATGGACATAAGCAACCTTCTTTCCGATATAACTCGGCTCCCCTCTCTGAGAGGAGCTGTCACCGTAAGTGACTGAGGGGAGTCGCTGGCGGTATCACCCTTCGACTCCCCTCAGTCTCACTTCGTTCGACAGCTCCCCTCACCCGAGGGGAGCCGGAAATAGGTTTCAGCCAACCAGCGGCTTGACCAGCGGGAAGGTGATGGTCTCGCGAATCGTGGCACCGGTCAGCGCGATAAGCAGTCGGTCAATGCCCATGCCCATGCCGCCTGCCGGGGGCATGCCCACACCAAGGGCCTCGAGGAAGTCCTCATCAATATCGCAGGCTTCCTCGTCACCGGCGAGCGCGTCCTTGGCCTGAGCCACGAAGCGTTCGCGCTGCACGATCGGATCGTTGAGCTCGGAGTAGCCAGTGGCCAGCTCGAAGCCGCGCACATAGAGATCCCACTTCTCCACCACGCCGGGCTTGGTGCGGTGCCCCTTGACCAGCGGGGAGGTTTCAACCGGGAAGTCACGCACGAAAGTGGGCTCGTAGAGCTTGTCCTCGTAGAAGTGCTCCCACAGGTGCTCGACGAGCTTGCCGTGGTTCTCCACGTCGTCACGCTCCACACCGAGCTTGTCGGCAATCTCGCCCAGATGCTCCACGGAGGTACCGGGGTGCTCGGGGCCGCCGTTCGGCACGATTTCCTCGCCCAATGCCTCGGACAGGGAGTCGTACATGCTGATGGTCTTCCATTCGCCGCCGAAGTCGTATTCAGTGCCGTCGAGCAGCGTGACCTTGTGCGAACCGTAGACGTCCATAGCGGTCTGCTGCACGAGTTCCTTGACCAGCTGGCCGATGGAATCATAGGTGCCGTAGGCCTGGTAGGCCTCGACCATAGTGAACTCGGGGGCGTGGGTGGCGTCGACGCCCTCGTTGCGGAAGTCGCGGTTGATCTCGAACACACGGTCGATGCCGCCGACCAGGCAGCGCTTGAGGAACAGTTCCGGGGCGATGCGCAGGTACAGATCCAGGTCGAAGGCGTTCATGTGCGTGGTGAACGGACGGGCGGCCGCGCCACCGTGCAGGGTCTGCAGCATCGGGGTTTCGACCTCGAGGAAGTCGTGGGTGTCGAAGGTGTGACGCAGGGATGCCACGGCCTTGGAACGGTTGCGCACCATGTTGCGGATGTTCTCGTCCGCGATCATGCCGATGTACGGCTTGCGGGTGCGGGTGTCTTCGTTCAGGTCCTTGTGCAGGGCCGGCAGCGGCTGCAGGGCCTTGGAGGCGATAGCCCACTCAGTGGCGAATACGGACAGCTCGCCGGTCTTGGAGGCGATGACGCGGCCCTTGAGGTACAGGTGATCGCCAAGGTCGACGAGCTGCTTGAACTGCTTGAGCGAGTCGGCGCCAATCTCCTTCTTGGAGATCATGCCCTGAATCTTGGTGCCGTCACCGGCGGACAGCTGCACGAAGCACAGGCCGCCCGCGTTGCGCAGGAACAGCACGCGGCCAGCAATGCCGACCATGTCTTCGGTCTCTTCGCCAGCCTCGAGCTTGCCGTCATACTTGGCGCGGACCGCCTCGATGGTGTCGGTGACGTCCAAGTGCACCGGGTAGGGGGCGATGCCGGCCTCAAGCATCATCGCGCGCTTGGCCACGCGCATCTGCACCTGCTCGGGGTGGGCCAGCGGGCCGAACTCCTTGTTGGAGGGGTCCACGGCTTCGTCCAGCGTGGCACCGGACTTGATCTTCTCGCGGATGGTGGCGTCCTGCTTGAGCAGCATTTCCGCACGTTCGACGGTGCTCATCTGCGGGACGGCCGGGGTTTCATTCTCAGTGTTTTCGGTATTTTCGACAACTTCAGCCATGATTCATCAGTGTACGCAAGGCCGGCGATTATGAGCCCGGCAGACCGCACGGCCATCTGAACACCCGCTCACATGACGCAAAACCGGCCCTGCACAAGGCTTGAGAGACCTGTACACATGGCGAATCCACCATCACGCAACACTCGCGACATGCCGATTTGCATTGTCCACCACCACAATGTAATATCTACATCTGTTGCCAAACGGGCTGTAGCGCAGCTTGGTAGCGCGCTTCGTTCGGGACGAAGAGGCCGCGGGTTCAAATCCCGCCAGCCCGACAACTGGACCGGATTGTTGAGAAATCAGCAATCCGGTTTTTCGTTTCCTGTCCCAACAATCAAACCAAGCGATCGAACAGCGGTAAACAACCCGCCGCACACAGCGACAAACCACATCACGGCAAGCCCCCGTATTTGTTGGCGGACCACCGTAATATATCGCTCGAATCAATCGATTGCCGCACTGTTTTTGTAAGTAATACTGAAGTAATTAGAGGAACCATGAAGAAGAGTCTGCTTGCACTGGCTTCGGGCGCGTTCATTCTCGGTGCCGCCGAGTTCGTGATGATGGGCATTCTGCCGCAGGCCGCGGCCGCCACCGGCGTGGACATCCCCACCGCAGGCCATTACATTTCCGCGTATGCGATCGGCGTGTGCTTCGGCACACTGATTCTGGTATTCGGCCGCAAGGTGCCGCCGAAGGACCTCATCATATTGTTTATGGTGATTGCCTTGGTGGGCAATCTGGCTTCCGCATTCTCCGTCAATGCCGCCATGCTGGTCGTCGCACGATTCGTCGCCGGCCTGCCGCACGGCGCATTCTTCGGCACAGCCACACTCATCGCCAAGACTCTGGCGGAGGAAGGCAAGGAGGCGCAGGCCGTATCCGTGATGGTCACCGGACAGACCGTGGCCAATATGCTCGGCGTACCGGCGGGCACCTTGATGGCCGAGTTCCTTTCCTGGCGTCTTGCCTTCGGCATTTTGGCCGCTTGGGCGGCAATGACGATTGTGCTGGCGTCGGCGTGGATTCCGTACGTTGCACCGATCAAGGACGCAGGCATCGCCGGTCAGTTCAAGTTCCTCACCCGCCGTGGCCCGTGGGTGATTTTGGCCGCCGTGTTCACCGGCAATGCCGGTGTGTTCTGCTGGTGGAGCTACGTCTCCCCTTGGCTGCAGAAAACCGGCGGATGGTCGTCTTCCCTGGTGCCGATGCTGATGATGCTTGCCGGCTTTGGTATGGTCATCGGCGGTCTGCTTGGAGGTCGTCTGACCGACCATTGGAGGCATGCCGGCGCGGCCGCAATAGGTCAGTCCATCTCCTGCCTCGGCTTGTTGCTGGTGCTTATCACTCCGGGTAATCAGCCGATGACCGCTGTACTGACGTTCTGGATCGCCATCGGATTGTTCTTTACTTCCGCTCCACAGCAATTGCTGATGACCGAAGCCGGCCAGGGCGGCGGCGAGCTGATCGCCGGCGCGGCTGTACAGGTGGCGTTTAACTTCGGCAATGCCATCGGCTCGATTGTCGGCGGCGCGATGCTCACCACCTTCTCGATGAACTATCGCTATACCGGTCTGGGCGGTATGCCGCTGGCTCTGCTTGCCGTAGGGCTGCTGGCCTTCTACTCGTGGCGCTGCGAAACCGATACCGACGCCATTCACCGCTTGCGCGAAACCAAGGTGGACTGAGACCAAGCTCACAGCAAACTCCCTGACGTGTTTGTTCACAGTATTAATAGACTGAAATCAGACACGATTCAGGGAGGTCTGGCGGTATGGATGAGGAAGCACTGCTCAAACAATTCGCCGCGCAATTCGCGCATGGTCCAGACGATGCCGACGACACCGATGCGGCGGCCGCAGCACAAGGTGCCGATTCCACGGCGAACCAGGTTGCGGACGATGCCGATCAATCGCCCGCAACCTTTGATACCCAACAATTCCTGAACGGACTGGACGCGATTTTCGATCGCCACGCGGCAGCCACCGAAGCCGGTCCGTACTTGGAACAGGCGATGGTGGACGCGGAAAACGCCGGCGACGAGGCCGGACTGCTCACCGTACTCAACGAAACGATGGGCTTCTATCGCTCGCAGGGCCGGCACAAGGAGAATCAGTGGATTGTGCAGCGGGCGCTGGAACTGGCCGCTCGTATGGGCTTGACCACCGGCACATCCGAGGCGTGGGCCACCACGCTAATCAATTGCGCTACCGCGATGCGCGCGGCCCAACAATACGATCAGGCCGAGGATTTGTATCATCAGGCGCAGAGTGTCTGCCGGCATTCGCTGGCACCCACCGACCGCAGGCTCGCAGCACTGCACAACAATCTGTCGATGCTCTACAGCGAGACGAATCGGCCCGACAAGGCGGAACTGGAGTTGCGTGAAGCGCTGCGCATTATCGAAGCCTCGAGCGTGAACCCGGACGCGGATATCGACGTGTCCAGCTCGCACACGAATCTGGCGTTGACCCTGCTGACCGAACACAAGTTGGAGGACGCGCATTGGCATGCAGCCAAGGCGCTGGAAATCTATCGCACCGGCCATCTGGAACATTCCGCGCATTATGCCTCCGCACTGGCGGGCTTCGCGCAGGTGTGCTTTGCCGAGAGACGGTATGCGGATGCGGTTACTGGATACCGGCATGCGCTGGCCGTGATCGAGGAATGTTACGGCAAGGACACCGATTACTGGCGTATCACCGCCGACAATCTGCGGCAGGCCGAGGAAGCGGCGGCGCAGGCCGGGGTGACGGTTGACAATGCAGGTGTTGCCGGCGATGCAGGCGCGCTGCCCCAGTCCGGCTCGCGGCTGCCGAACAGCCCGGCACAGGGCAAGACCGGTGCGAACGCGGCATCTTCCCCATCCACCGTTTCGGTGTCGACCGGTTCTGCGGGCGCGGCCGAGGCCGTTTCCGCATGCCCGGTGTCCGGACTGAAGCTGGCCCGCGCGTTCTGGACGCAGATGGGCAAGCCGATGATTGCGGCGAAGTATCCGCAGTATGCCGGGCGTATCGCCGCCGGTCTGGTGGGTCATGGCTCGGAATGCTACGGATTCGATGATGCGTATTCGCAGGACCACGATTTCGGCCCGCGCTTCTGCCTGTGGCTTACGGATGAGGATTACGCGGCGATCGGCGAGCAACTTGAGGTCGATTACGAGGCACTGCCGCGCAAGTTCAGCGTGGATGCGCAAGGCCGCGTGACGTTCGAGGCGCATGCCAGGTCCGATGCTTCCGGAGCATTCCCCTCCGCAGGTGCAGGCTCCACCGTCATACCCGATGCGGCAAACGCACCCACCCCCGGCACCGCTACGCACGATACCGCCACTGCCGAGTCAGGCGCGGCGTCCTCTGATGTGGCGGAAGCGATGACGACTCCGATTGATGCACCGCTCTCCCCCGTCACGCCGCGCGCACAGGGCGCGAATCGCCGTGACGGCGTGTTCCGCATCGGTGACTTCTTTGAGTCGATCACCGGGTATCACACTGCGCCGGCGCAGACCGCGCCGCATGAGTGGCTAATGCTTCAGGAATCGACCTTGGCCGCCGCCACCAATGGCGAGGTGTTCGCCGATCCCACCGGTCTGTTTTCCAAGACGCGCCAAGGGTTCAAGAACATGCCCGACGATGTGCGGCTCGCGCTGATCTCCAAGCGACTCGGCATGATCGCCCAGGCCGGTCAATATAATCTGCCGCGTTCGTTGAAGCGCGGCGACGGCGCGGCCGCATGGCTGTCCATCCACGAGTTCGTGCAGGCCACCGCCTCGTTGGTGTTCCTGGTTAACGTGCCGATGGTGGTGGGCTATATGCCGTATTACAAGTGGCAGTTCGCAGCATTGCGCAAGCTGTCTGGCTCGATGTTCGCGCTGTTGCCGAACGTGGGCGAACAGTTGGAAACCGTGATGCGATTGAGTTCGGCAGCCTGCTATGGCGGGGCCGGATTTGGCGAAGGCGGCAAGGGCGCGGCTCCAGCAATCGAGAAAATCAACGATGTTGTGGAGCAGATTGCGGTGGATATCGTCAGGGAACTCAAACGCGAACACCTGACCACGTCCGGCGAGACCTTCCTCGAATGGCAGCGCCCGTATGTCGAGGACCACATCGTCTCCGATGATCCGGTGCTTAAAAGTTTGTAGATTCAAGCTTCCTCTGCCACGGCTTCGCCGTGCCATCTCCCTCATCAGAGGGAGATATTAGTGAAAGGAACGTCGATGACCAACGAACTGACTGATGATGAACTGCGCGAGGCTATTGTGCGCCATGAATGGGATCAGTTCCAGCGCACCAACAATGAGGGTGGACGCGCGGCATGCCAAGGCAACTGGCCGGTGTTCCACCAGATGCGGCTGGCCCAGTTCCTCACATGGGAGCGGCCATTACTCACCAGCTATGCCGCTGATCTTGACGCGGCCGACCACGTGGGCCGCAACCTCGTGACCGAAAAATACGGCCGCATGATGGCCTCCACCGCGCCGGAAGATTTCACGAAGAACATAGAGCCGTATATTCCGCGTCCCTCTGAAGAGCGCGTGGCCCGTCAGGAACAGGTCATCGCCCAGCAGGTCGCCTGGGCCAAGGATTTCCGCGAGCGCTACCCCAAGCTCGGCGAGGCGATGCGCGTACTCACCACCACCGAAGACACACCATCTGCCACCTCATTCGAAACCTATCTGCGCGGCGAGCTTGGTACGTATTCCGACCAGACCTTCGAACGTTACGAAGCGATGATTGGCGAGCGCGCCGCAGCCAGCCCGCAACGCAATATCACTGAGGAAACCTTGTTGCACACAGTCCAGCTCGGCGGTTTCGACACCTTAGAGGAGGCCGAAGCCTCCCAAGCGTAATACTCAGCCATTCACTGTGTATCGGACACCCCGACTGATGTACGTCGGCCGGCCATACCCAGGCCAACGCAATCTGCCGATCGCCCCACACCCAGACCACCAACGCAGCCTGCCCGCCAGGCCCCATTTACCAGCGCACATCGGCAGAATTACAGCGAGAATAGGCCCCAAAATGCCAGTGTCATCAGTGTGGCGAGAGTGCCGAGCGCTACCATCACGCATATGACGCGCCGCACACCGACGATATCGGCGCGGCAATACCAGACACGTTCCATTTCCCAAGCAAACAGCACCACCAACAGCATGGTCGCTATTCGCAGCACCACCCATCCGACGGCAAACAGCCGCGGTTGAGGCATAACCAATACAGCCGATACGCCTACGGCGCTCATATAGCCGTACAACAGCCCAGTAATCACCATCACCGCTGTGCCGATACCGGCAGATAAGCCGGCAATGCCGTGCAACATGCGCCGCTGGGCGGCCCCCAGCTCACTCGGCGTCGCATGCACGGCCCGCACAGTCGCCACACTACGTCGCCCGGCCAGCAACGCCTGTAGCCAAGAAAACACAGTCAAGCCAATACCTAATATCGCCGCCATCACGATCAGCACGGGCCCTGCCACCATCAGACCGGCCAGCACGCCAAGCGAGCCGACGATACCGGATCTGGTACGTTGCGACGCGGCGAAGCGCTGGTGAGGTGTTGCACCGGCGACTTGAGGCGTTGCCCATCCATCGGCTTTGGTTCCGGCAGTCACACCGTTCACCCAATTTTCCAGCGCTTGCGTATAGCCTTCGGCCAATGGCAGGTTCGGGGTGAATAAGCCCTCACCAGCCCGCATCTGATGGTTGCCGGCAAAATAGCGTACGGTGACGTTCTCGTTGCCGGACTTGTTGGCCGTGGCGATGATCCGCTGCGCCCCCTGTTCGATGGGCATGGCCGTATCGTAGGTGCCGTAGTTCACCAGCACCGGCATGGTGAGGGATTTCAGATACCGGTCGGCATCAAAGTCGGCATAGGCTAGATCAAATGGCGCGTAGTCCAGCGACATCAATTTGGCCATGTCTTTGACCACGGGCTTGGGCGCGCCGGCCTCATGCGTATAGGCGCTGACAGCCATGGCCATTTGCTCACGTCCATTGAACACCGGTGCGGATGTAAGTATGGCAAAGGCAATGTCTTGCCGTTTCGAGGTTAGAATCGTGGCGATCCAGGTGCCTTCGGATTCGGCGTAGATGCCGGTTTTGGCGGGGTCCACGCCGATTCTGCCACGCAACACGTCGAGCGAACGCCCGTATTCGCGAGCAAAACGCGGGTAGTCGCGATGCAGCACGGTGTAGTTGTCGTTGCGCTTGGCCGGCACCAAGGTCACGATACCGGCAGAGGCCATGGCGTTGGCGATATCGCCGAAATCCTCGGCACCGCTGGTACCGGACCCGTGAATGAACAGACAAGCCGGGCGTGGCCCGGGAGCGCCGACCGGTTCACGTAGTACGGCGGGTAGCGTGACGCCGTCGCCGGTCTTGATGGATAGTCGGGTTTCACGCGTACGATATCGCCCCTCGTGGGGAATGTTCGCATGGGCAGGGGTGATGGTGGTGTCGGCAGAAGCGATAACGATGTGCTTGGTGTAGGGCCGTGTGTTCCATTGCGGCATCATCGCCCAGCCAAGTGTGGCGAATACCAGCGTCATCGCCATCGCGGCGGCGATGACGCTCGCTACCCGCCGCACCGAAATCCGCTTCATGGTTACTATGCCTCCCCCCCCATCAGCATAGAACGGTCGGCTCTTATCGGTCGGCTCCCGTCATAATGTGCTTCTACTGGGACCGTAATGCAATGGTTTGTAACGCTATTTTCTCTTCTTGACGGCACCGACTATGGCCCATACAACGGCCACTATTACCAGAATCAGTCCCACTACGGCGCAAATAATAGCCGTCAGCAATTGCGGATTCGGCGAGAACAACGAAATCATCCGATCCGGAGATATGTACCCGAAAACCAGCGCGATCACGCCGATAATCACGCCTAATAGTCCGAATACCACAGTAGGCGCGCTGGTGCTCTGTTTCTGGATGTTCTTGGCACTCTTGACATCCTTAGCATTCTGGACGTTCTTGGCGCTCTGGACGTTCTTGGCGCTCCCCCCAGGCTGGCATGGTTTGCCGGCGGTCTGAGACTGCCCATAGGGAGGTCGTGCTGAAGATGCTGCGTACATCGGCACATCATCGGCAGATGGAATCGGCCCACCATCTCCCTCCACGGCATCGGCAACTGTTTCCAGGGCAATCCGATCTGTGGTTGGTTCGATGGGCGATGGAGAGGCAGCTGTTGCCTGCGTATCCACATCCGAGACCGACGCATCCGCATGATTGTCGGGGACGGGCAGCACAGCCGTTTCGTCATCATCCGCTGCGGATGGCAGCACCGTGGTATCGGTTCGGTCATCGACGGTCACCATGGTTGTGGTCGCGGTGGTCGCGTCGGTTTCGGAAGGTATGGCCGTGGTCGGTGTCGCATCCTCGATGGAGGCGAATTCCTTGGTTTCATCAGTCATGATTCCATCTCCTGGTTGCAACGGCTTGATCATTCCGATTGTTCGGTTGTGTTCTTGCTTGTACTGTTGCCGTCGTATATATCGGCAAGCGGCTGGAACGTGGAGCCTTCCCAATCGGAGGCGTACACCACGTTGACACGTGCTTCCACCACATAGGGAATATTGATTTTTAATTCTGGGCCGTTGTCCGGCATGGCGGATTCCTTATACAACCATTCGTGATCAGGCCCATTGGTGGCACTTTCAGCTTCGAAGAAAACAAAGCTTGGACCCATGTAGTTGTTGTATACCATCTCGTATTTGCCGCCAACGTCACTCGAAGTGGAGTAGTAGGAGTCGGCGGTGCCGAAGGCGTAAGTGCAGGAATCCGGCAGAACGATATGCACTTGCGCCTGTGTTGCGGCTATGGTGATGGTGCCGACCGGGCAATTACTGATGGAAGTTTTGCCATCCAGCATCTTCACCGTGTGCGGTCCATGTGTCTTGTCCCAATCGGACCAATCAATGATTGCCTGATCGGTGTTGTAGTTTTCACCGCTGAACGCCACACCTTGCTGCAATGTTTCGAACGTGGCATCGCTGGCATCGGCAACGAAGATGCCATCCTTTTGCACATCGTTCATGCCGTCGCTGTTTCTCGCACTGACGGATTGGCTCAGTGAAACAACAGTATTGATGCCGCTGGCACCAAGATCACGGTAGTACACGCCATACGTGCCTGAAACGATGGTCATGCAGAGCGCGCATCCACCGGCAACCAGTCCGAGAGGAATCAGACCACCGGTACGCCGTCCTCTGAATCCGAGAATGATGACCACCAGCCCCATCACTATGCATACTGCGGCAATCCAGATGGTGCTCAGACGCATAATGCCGATAATGCCCATGTCGTTTACCCAAATCAGTCCCATCAGACCGGCAAAGGAGAGGAAGGTAAGGCCCAGTATGCTCAAGACCACGATTGGGCCCGCCGGCTTGCGGCGCTTGGACTCGGTGGGGGCATAGGCCGTCGCATTCATACGGTCGGGGGCAAACGGCCCGTTGGGCACTGTGCCGGGCATCGCGCTGGGCACTGTGCCCGGCATCGCGCTGGGCATCGACTGATAGACAGGCTGTGAAACAGGTTGTGAAACACTAGGTGCGGTCCGTGAAACAGGTTGTGAAACAGGTTGTGGAAAAGGTTGCGGAGCTGAATACAAAGGAGATTGAGGTACTGGTTGCGCGGCTGGATATGACACAGGCTGTGAAACCGGTCGCGGCGCAGATGCCCCGAATCCGTACCCTTCCTGCTGGCGAATGCCGCTTTTGGCCAACAGCCATAGCGCTAAGGCGGCGAGCGCAATACAACCCCACCCCGCACCTGGAATCACGATTGCCACGGCGAGGAACAGGAAGCATCCCAGACAATTCCAGTCCCATTGGCCGGCAATGAGGTCCTCGGCCAAGATGTGCCCATCGCGTACATCCGGCATCAGAAACCAGCCGAGTGCGTACAGAGCTGCGCCAAAACCGAAGAACAATGTACATACAATCACCAACGCACGTACTAATGTGGGGCTCCAGCCAAGCCGTAAAGCGATGCCGCTGCATACGCCGCCGATCCACCGGTCGTCGCCGCGAACCAGTCCACTGGATCGCACCCAAGTGAAGAAGCGTCGCGATGTCTTGTTTTTTTGCGGACCAGGCTGCGGCTGTGGCTGATATGGATTCGCGTTTGGATTGCTCATGATTCCATTACACCGCCCGACCACTGCCACAACGCTCGGGGAACACCCTGATTGTTCCCTGAACACCGGGTAAAACCCCGGCCGCAACGCCCTGAGCGCGGCACAATAGGAGTATGACGTCATCTCCCGAACCATTGCTGCCCGCGCGCATGCCGTTGATGCGCCCCCGGCAGGGCCGTTGGCTCACCGGCGTGTGTAAGGGCATCGCCCTGCACTTGGGCATCGGCGTGGCATGGGTTCGGATTGCGTTCATCGCACTGACCGTCCTCTACGGCGCAGGCATCATCGCTTATGTATTCCTGTGGGTGTTCATGCCTGCCGGAGACCCGGTGGCGGCTGCGGCTCGCACAGTGCCCGTTAATCAGGCGCCGCTTGCGCGAGGCAATCAGCCACTTGCCGCTCATGACGACGAATCGGCTGCCGCACCGGAATCATTGTCCGAGGCCATCCAACGTGCTCCGAAACCGGCCGTCGTGGCATTGGCCGGTTTCGCGTTGATGGCCACTGGACTGTTGCTCACCAGCACCGGTGCGGATGTCCAGATTGTGTTTCCGCTGCTGGTAGGGTTGGGCGGCATCGCACTGGCATGGATGAATCTTAGTCCGCGAGGCACGCAGCTGTTGTCTATGTTGGGCGGCATCGCACTGATTTTCATGGGATGGGCATTGTATGTGCATAATGTCAGCATTCCTGGGTGGGGCACCTCTCCTCGACGCATTGTTGCCAGCGGATTCGTGATGATCGTCGGTATCGTGGTGGCGGTGATGCCGTGGGCGAACGCGATGCTGCAACGACTCACCCACGAGCAGGCATTGAAGGAACGCGAAGAGGAGCGCGCGGACATGACCGCCCATCTGCATGATGGCGTGCTGCAAACGTTGGCGCTGATTCAGCTGCACTCCGAGGAACCGACCACCGTATTCGCCCTGGCGCGTAGCCAAGAGCGCGAGCTGCGCGAATGGCTGTATCAGGAACGTTCCACATCGGATCGTTCGGTGGGAGCCGGATTGAAGCAGATCGCCGCCGAAGTGGAGGACGAGCACGGCAAGCCGATTGAGGTGGTCACCGTGGGCGACGCGCGGCCGAGCGCCCAGACCGATGCGCTGCTGGACGCCACCCGTCAGGCGTTGGTCAATGCGGTCACGCATGGCGGCGAGCCGGTGTCTTTGTATTGCGAGGCCAGCGATACGATGGTTGAAGTGTTCGTGCGCGACCATGGCGAAGGCTTCGATATGGACGCCATTCCGCCCGACCGGCTGGGCATCCGCGAATCGATTATCGGCCGCGTCAAACGGCGCGGCGGTACAGTGGAGATAGTGTCCAGAGCCGGCTGGGGCACCGAGGTCAGAATGCATATGCCGATCGCGCTGAAAGCGGCGCAGGGAGAACATCGATGAGCGAGAACGAGACAGCCAAGATTCGTGTGGCCGTGGTCGATGACCATGAGATGTTCCGTGCGGGCGTAATCGCCACATTGCGCGATTCCTTCGATATCGTCGGCCAAGCGGCGGACGTGCCCGGTTCGGTGGCGATGATCGCACAGACCAAGCCGCAGGTGGTGTTGCTGGATGTGCATGTGCCCGGCGGTGAAGGTGGCGGCGGTGCCGAGATCCTCGCCAAATCGCGCCCCTACTCCCCTACCACTGTGTTTCTGGCGTTGTCGGTTTCGGATGCGCCGCAGGATGTGGGGGCGGTGATTCGCGCCGGCGCCCAGGGCTATGTGACCAAGACGATTACCGGCGCTGATTTGATTTCATCCATCAAGCAGGTGCATGAGGGCTATGCCGTGTTCTCGCCAAAACTGGCCGGTTTTGTACTTTCGACCTTCCAGGGTGTGCCGGCGGCGGGGTCTGATGGCGGCGCTGATGGTGCGGCACGGGCTCATGATGAGGAGCTGGACCGGCTGTCCGCCCGCGAGCAGGAGGTCATGCGGCTGATCGCGCGTGGTTACACGTATAAAGAGGTGGCGGCCGAACTGTTCATTTCGATCAAGACGGTCGAAACGCACGTGAGCTCGGTGTTGCGAAAGCTTCAGCTTTCGAATCGCACCGAGCTCACCCGCTGGGCCGCCGATAGGCGCATTGTGTGATGAAACGACAATGAGCTCCCTCATCAGAGGGAGCTCATCTGCTCATATCACTCCGCGTCGCGGAAACCGTTGGGGTTCTTGGTCTGCCAGTTGAGGGAGGAGGCGGCCATGTCGTCGATGGTCAGCTCGGCCTTCCAGCCAAGCTCCTTCTCCGCCTTGGAAGCGTCGGCGTAGCAGGCGGCGATGTCACCGGGGCGACGCGGCTTGATCGCGTACGGAATCGGATGACCGGCGGCCTTCTCGTAAGCCTTGATAACCTCAAGCACGGAGTAGCCGTGGCCAGTACCCAGGTTGTAGACGAACACGCCTTCCTTGTCGATGTGGTCAATGACGGCCACGTGGCCCTTGGCCAGGTCGACCACGTGGATGTAGTCACGCACACCAGTGCCGTCGGGCGTGTCGTAGTCGTCGCCGTAGACCTGGACTTCCTTGAGCTCGCCGACCGCGACCTTGGCCACGTACGGGGTGAGGTTCGCCGGAATACCCTTCGGGTCTTCGCCCAGCAGGCCGGACTCGTGCGCGCCGACCGGGTTGAAGTAGCGCAGCAGCACGATGGTCCAGGACGGATCGGCCACATGCACGTCGCGCAGAATCTGCTCCTGGAACAGCTTGGAGGTGCCGTACGGGTTGGTGGTGCCGCCGGTCGGCGTCTCCTCGGTGATCGGCAGTTCCTTCGGCGTGCCGTACACGGTGGCGGAGGATGAGAAGATGATCTTCTTGACGTTGTGCTTCTTCATCACCTTGAGCAGCACAAGCGTGGAGTACAGGTTGTTGTCGTAGTATTCGATCGGCTTGGCCACGGACTCGCCCACGGCCTTGAGACCGGCGAAGTGGATGACCCAGTCGATGTTGTTTTCAGCGAAGACGCGTTCCATGAGCGCCTCATCGCGCACGTCGCCGTCATAACGCTTGACCGGCTTGCCGGTGATTTGCTCGACGCGCTCAAGCGCCACGGGCGACGAGTTGCCGTAGTTATCTACGGAAATAACGTCGTAGCCCTTGTTGAGCAGTTCGATGTCGGTGTGGGTGGCGATGAATCCAGCACCGCCCGTAACCAGAACAGTAGTCATATTCCCTCCTTTGGAAGGACTTGCCTTCGGTTTTTCCTTCAGTATTGAGCTTACTTCACTTGACCTGTTTCACCTAGCGGCAAAACCAAGGCTTTCGAGGAATGTTTGCGTGGTGGCTTTCTGCTTGAAGACGGCCGTGTTGCCGAGGATGCGGTAGCAGACGCTGCCGAGCTCGTCGTGTACGGCTTGGCGGATGGCCTCGCGGTCGTGGTTTCCGGCCAACGTTTCAGCGAGTTCGCCCCATTCGAGACTGAATTCGCTGACTTCATCGGGCAAATCGCGGCCTTCGGCGAGCGCCTCTTCGACAATGCCGAGCTGGTCGACGAGCCGTCCGGGCAGAATGAACAAGCCTTGGGCCTCGATCAGTCCGATCGGCTCCTGCTTGACCGGCCAGTATTCGGGGTGTGCATGGAAAATACCTTCCGGGTACTCGTCGCTGATCGCATTGTTGCGGAAGATGAGACTCATCTCATAGCCGCGTTCGGTGATGATCGCGCTGGGCGAGAGGGCGGATTGGCGGTTGCCATCCGCGTCATGGCTGGCGATGCCGTTCGCCGCGTCGTCATAACCGACCCATGCCTCGCGGATGATGTCGGATACGTCGATGATGCTCTGGCGACTCTTCGACACCACGCGCACGGCGGTGCCGGGCCAGTCAAGGATTTCAACCACGGCGTCCGGATAGTCGGCAAGTGTGAAGGCGGCCCAAGTGGCGGCCTTGTGCATCGGCAGCAGTTCGCCGCCGCCCTGGTAATGGTCATGGGCGAGCACCGAGCCGCCGATGCGAGGCAGCGCGGCGTTGCATCCGAGGAAGTATCCGGGGAAACGGTCCACGAAGTCGAGCAGATGGCCGAAGGTGTCGCGGTCCACATGCATCGGCGTGTGGTCGGTGTTCACGCAGATGCCGTGCTGGTCGAAGTAGCCGTAGGGCGAGAACTGCCAGAACCATGACTCGCCGCCGAGCGTGACCGGCAAGGTGCGCAGCGTGCGCTTGTCACGTCCGGCGAAGCCCTCGTTCTCATGGCAGATCGTGCACTTCGGGTAGCCGCCGGCCACGGCGTTGCCGGCCGCCGCCTTCTTCATGTTCTTGAATTCGGGTTTGGCGAGGTTGATGGTCACCGTCAGCCCGTGCGAGTCGAAGCGCGGGTTCCGGTCGAGCTGGGCACGCTTGACATAATTGTTGGCCACACAGTAGTCGTAGAACCATTGCATGGCGGTCATGCCGCCATCCCGGTGCTCGACGAGCAGGAATCGGTCGTCGAGATCAGCGGGGTTGGCGGAGAGGATGCCCATGATGGTGTCGGCGTAGGCCGGGCCTTCCTCCGGCTTGAAAAGGCCGGCGGTTGTGGCGGCGGCGCGGAAGGCGGCGAGCAGGGGGTCGGGGGTCTTTTCGCCATAGGGGGCCTGGCTTCGGCTGCCGACAATGTCTTGGACTACGTCTGACACTGACGCCGCCGACGTTGTGGTTTTGGGTCCGGGGTAGGAATCTAGGCGGAAGAGGGCGAAGATTTGGTTGCGGGTCCAGTCTGCGTTGCGTGGGTCAAGGTCAAGATGGGCCAAGGCATAATCGATCAGGGCGTCGATGCTGGCGTATACCTCGGTCAGCTGATCGTTCATTGCTCTGCCTCCATCATGCTGGTTCGGGTATGGTTCGGCTGACGGCTCACCTGGCAGCCTCCATGATGTCGGCTACGATGGCGCGGGTTTCGCTGGCCTTCTGCTCCATCTCCTGCACGAGTTTGATCTGGGTGCGGGTGCGCACCAGATTATGCTCGGGGTACTTGGTGGCAAAGTAGATATCGCCTTCCAAGTAGTCGGCGAGAAAGCGCATGCCGCATTCCATGGTGAGCAGGTTGCCGCTGAACGGCAGCAGTTCGGCCTCGCGCGCGGTGATGCTGCCGCGTAGTTCGCCCACGAAGCCTTCCGTGTAGGCGCGGAACAGCTCGGTGCTGAAATGCACCTTGCTGAGGTCCTTTTCGTCTTCCAGAGCAGTGGACGCACCAAAGCGTATGGAATCGCCGAAGTCGAACAGCATGGAGCCGGGCATGATGGTGTCGAGATCGATGATCGCACGCGCCTTGCCGGTGGTGGCGTCCATGAGGATGTTGTTGAGCTTGGTGTCATTGTGGGTCACGCGCAGCGGAATCGAACCGTCCCTGAGCCCATCCATCACGACGGCATACTGGTCGGCGTGACTCAGATAGAAGTCGATTTCCGGCTGGCATGCGGCGGCGCGGCCGAGCTTGTCCGCGGCGAGGGCGGCCTTGAAGTCCTCGAAACGATGCGGGGTGTCGTGGAAGTGGGCGATGGTTTCGGTCAGCTGGCTGGCGTCGAATTCGGACAGGAAGTTCTGGAAGTCGCCGAATGCGCTGCCGGCTTCGCGGAACACGTCCGGGTTCGGCACGAGGTTGTAGGACACGGTGTGTTCGATGAACTTGTAGACGCGCCATGCGCCGCCATCGATCTCGGCCCAGGTGGCGCCTGAGGTGGTGGGCACAATGTCCAGCGTCTCTTTGCCCTGAGCCTTGAGAGTGGAGGTGACCAGTTCGACATTGCGCATCAGATTCACCGTATCGGGGAAGATGCTGGTGTTCATCTGCTGGAGGATGTAGCGGGGGCCGTCCGTGGTCACCAGATAGGTGGTGTTGATGTGGCCGTCTCCGTAAGGTTCGATACCGGTCACGGCACCTTCCAGCGCAAAATGCGAGGCGATGCCGAATAAAACTTCATTGCTTTCAGTCATGATGGGTCCGTTCTCCAAAACGTGGGATCAGGCTTCACGCCAGGCGATACCGCTGTCAGGCAGGTCGAAGTCCTCGGTGGTGCCGTCGGCCAAAGTCACCGTGGTCTTCTGCGGCTGATCGGTGTTGTTGATTACGCAATACAGCCCTTGCTCGGGGAAGTGTGCCACTTCGCATTCCGGATTGGACGAGCTCCAGGCCGCATACTTGTCTTCGTTGTGGGAAGCGTAGAACAGCACGCGTTCCAGCAGTCGGGCGTTGGCCGCCGAATAGGGCAGGCCGGAGATGTACACGCCGCGGCCCTTGCCATAATCGTTGGTCGCGAGCTGTACCTGGCCGCCGTCCGCGCGCAGCAGGGTCACGTTTTCATTGACCGGATACGTGTTGAGCACGGGTTCGCCGAAATCGATGCCGCCCAACGGCTTGATGGACTGGCCGCCGCCGCCGCCCGCCCCCGGGGAGCGGGCAGCCGGGCGATGTGT
>OAVK01000307.1_pt1 | contig 29610 bp, 32 predicted proteins | sample 1495301 | NCBI WGS metagenome assembly OAVK01 (sample SAMEA2580094, study PRJEB22360) | human gut metagenome | biome: human gut; feature: human-associated habitat; material: faeces | place: Denmark | collected 2008/2010
TGGCGTGTCCGTCCGCAGCTGGCAAGCGAATGTAAAGACTGACTAAGCATGTAGTGCCGAGGATGTAGGAATTTCGGACGCGGGTTCAACTCCCGCCAGCTCCACCAAAATTCTCCATCGGTGATTACCAGAGTCATCCGATGAAGTCCTAAGAGCCCGCACGGCGCAAGCCCTGCGGGCTTTTTTGTGCCTCAAATTTGTCCCGCGAAGTCTGATGCCAACTAATTAAATCCGAACCTTTTAGGCACCTTGTTAGGCACCTCATAAAGCTTTATTGTTTTTGAGGTGCCTAAAACTATGGAAACCCGGCAATGGCAAGACAAACCAAACCTCTATCCGTGAAAGAAATCGAATCTGCTAAACCCAAGGAAGCGGACTACGTTCTCTATGATGGCGATGGCCTTGAGCTACTTATCAAATCCAGCGGGAGTAAAATCTGGCAGTTTCGCTACATTCGCCCTGTCACCAAGAAACGTGCGAAGAAGAGCATAGGCCCCTACCCGTCAGTTACGCTTGCCGATGCCAGAAACTATCGAGCAGAGTCACGCTCTCTCCTGGCGAAACAAATCGACCCACAGGAACATCAGCAAGAACAACTTCGCAGTTCGCTGGAAGCCAAAACCAATACTTTCCAGCTCGTGGCTGAACGTTGGTGGAATGTGAAGAAAGCCAGTGTGACCGAAGACTACGCAGAGGATATCTGGCGCTCTCTTGAGAGAGATGTCTTTCCTGCGATTGGCGACATTAGCGTTACAGATATTAAAGCTCATACACTGGTTCAGGCCGTCCAACCGGTTCAGGCCAGAGGAGCTCTGGAAACCGTTCGTCGCCTGTGCCAGCGCATTAATGAGGTCATGATCTATGCCCAAAACACAGGGCTGATTGATGCTGTTCCTAGCGTTAATATCGGTAAAGCCTTCGAGAAACCTCAGAAAAAGAACATGCCCAGCATTCGACCGGATCAGCTACCACAACTGATGCAGACAATGCGAACAGCCAGCATTAGCCTTTCCACACGCTGCCTTTTCATGTGGCAACTTCTTACTATTACCCGCCCTGCCGAAGCGGCTGAAGCTCGTTGGGAAGAGGTAGACATAGAAGCGCGAGAGTGGAAGATTCCTGCAGCACGCATGAAAATGAACCGCGACCATACTGTTCCATTGTCAGATGAAGCAATTGCGATACTGGAGATGATGAAGCCGTTAAGTGGAAATCGAGAATTTATCTTTCCCAGCCGCATCAAGCCAAACCAGCCGATGAACAGTCAAACCGTTAACGCATCGCTGAAACGCTCAGGTTTTGGTGGGGTGCTCGTTTCACACGGTTTGCGATCTATTGCCAGTACAGCTCTCAACGAGCAAGGTTTTCCGCCTGATGTGATTGAGGCTGCATTGGCCCACGTGGATAAGAATGAGGTTCGCCGTGCTTATAACCGCAGCGATTACCTGGAACAGCGTCGCCCGATGATGCAATGGTGGGCTGATTTCGTCACGTCAGCAGATAGTGGAAGTATGATTGAAGGTGGGATAAAGGGCATGCGACTTGTTCAGTGATGAGTTCGAATTTAGGGTGATGTTGATATGTTAACCCTGCGGTGTTTTTCTAATACTCCGATAAATTGGGATGGCTAAGCGCTAGTAGACTTGCTAACATGAGAGGTAAAGAACAATATTCCATGGAATTGAGGGTAGGTTCCTTTCTATTCATTCTTGGAATGTTAAGGCAGAATAAAGTATCCTGACTTGTTCCCTAATATTATCTAACGTTAAAAGGGAACAAGTTACCAGAACGGAATTAATATCATATGCCTGAGAATATTACTTTTAGGACACAGTTAATTGGTTGTGTTACTGAATTCTGCCAAGAGAGTAACTTGCAGTTTCTTTCAAATGCCATTCATCTAGTTGAGCTGATCGTTAGGCTGGCACATTACAGAGAAGAGGGAGTAAGTCTTTTCCCAAAAGTCTATTTAACTAATAATAAGACTACTTTGATGGCTATGTTACCAGATGGAGAAATATTAAAAATAGGGGTGTCTAAACCGGATATTGATGGAATCGAAAACACACTTAAGAAATGTGCCCCCTTAGCAACAAACGGATGGATGATATATATAGAGGCATCTACTACCCATCTGGAATACGGACTATTTAAGGGTTCCGGAAATCCGATCTCAGTTATGGTTGACGATGTTTTAATGAGCGAAAGCGCTGATTTATTCGTTGTCAGAACTTCACAAGTTGCCGATGATTGTGTTGAAATACAATCTAACAGCGGTGGTCGGCATTACATTTTTTTAAACCATAGAAAAGAAAATAGTCCACCACCACTTCAGTATATTGGTCAATTAATTAAATCCATTACACAAGATGTCCCTGAGGAAATAAAAGAGCCTACTCTCAGTTTTCTTAATCGACTTTTTATAAGCGCACTTCGTGAATCGCACGGATGTATCATCGCAGTAACGAACATGAAAACTCCTCCAAAATTTCTATCCAACGATGGCGTAATTTTAGAAGCCCCAATAGATTTTTCAAGCCTAGTGTTCAATCTGAGGAAAGAAATAATTAAACCCAGCCATCTTGAGAGCAAAGGATATCTACTCAAAGGAATGCTAAATTCGGATGGTGTAATTTTATTTGATAATAGAGGGCGACTCCTTGGGTACAATTGTTTCATAAAATTAAACCAGAAAACAATAGTCAATGGCGGGGCCAGAAAGCGAGCATTTATGAGTATGAAAAGTAAAGTTGGTCGTGGCCTAACAGCAGTATTTATGCAGTCACAAGATGGCTGGACAGATTTTGAGGGCATGAATAATGAGTAATATAGTTCTTTGGCAACCTGAGAATGGTGACCTGATTCCAGCATCAGCTAAAACACCATCACAAATATCAAATTATGCTTTGCAGCTTAGCACTAAAGACAAGCGACAGATCGTGTCTGCTTTTGAGTCTGGTCATTTTGAAATGGGGATTAATTATCTTTGGGGAAAAACAACCACTGCATTGAAGAAAGAGCTATCAGCCGTAGGAATTAGTCTTTTAGGTGAAATGCTTGGGAAAGCAGATGTTGATGAAGATGATGATGTAGAAGATTTTATAACAACAAAAGAATCTATTGTTTTGGCAGAAGAATTGGGTATTGTTTCATCTACCGATGCAATGAGATTGAAACATACCTACGAACTTATTACTCACTTTTCACGACTTGAACTTGAAGATAGTGAAATCGAGGAGATTGATGAATCAGAGGCTATATCTTCATTAAAAGCATGCGTTAAAGCAGTTTTAGGCCGACCTAAGGTTGAGGTTGCCAAAAAATTTATTGAGTTTCGCGAAGCGCTTGAAGGAGAGTCATTATCTGAAAACGATCATCGGGTTGATATGCTAAGGAGTTCGCCATACTTTTTTAACAAACTAACAGTAAGTGTATTAATGAACGCCGCAAAAAAAAATAGCGGTGCTAATCTGGAACATGCATTAGCGAATATTAATGTTTTGATTCCTGCCATATGGTCAAAACTTAGAGAATCTGAGAAATGGCAAGTAGGTCACACATACGCTGAAGTTTTTGCTGATGGAAAAACGACTGTTGTCGGAGGATTAAAGAGTGCATTATTAAAAGTAAAAGGCTTTGACTATGTGCCTGAAAACCTTAGGAGCGATACATTTGTAAAAGCGGCTGAAGCGATCTTTAAAGCGCATGATGGATTGAATAATTTTTATAACGAACCAGTGCAAGTCAAAAATTTGGCAAAACTTGGAAGCACAATTCCTATTCCCGCGTTACCAGCTTGCATCAGTGCCTTATTGTGCGTTAGTTTAGGTAATAGTTATGGCGTTTCTTGGGCAGCCGAGTCTGAAGCAAAAGCTTTATTGCGTAAGCTATCATCAGATCGATGGGCTTATTACTTGAATAATGTTCTTCCGGGAGATACAAAGGTTTTAGATAAACTGGGTTCAGAAAAACCTTTAAACAGATGGTTGCATATTGTCAAAGAATTTGACTTGGCTTCTCTTGATATAAAGAACACCACTATTTCCACTCTAATTAAAGCATCTTTGGATAAAAAAGAAGTTAGAATAAAAAACGCCAAGACCAAGTTGCTTGAAGAATATTACGGTAAAAATAAGTGATAATTTTCAATAGTATTGCACTCTAACAAAAGAGTGCAATACTGTTATTGCAAGGTTTTTCACATGGCAATTTTCGGAAGACAATATTATTTTCCATAACATATAATATTTTTAAAAATATCCCCTTTGCACAAAACTAAACCAGTAACTCATCTTGCTGGTATTTCGACTTCAATCAATTACCTTCAATCACCGATTCACACCCAGCAACTCCATTTCCAAGATATCTTTTGATCGGCTCGTAATATACGCGGGTATGTCGATTCATACCCGTTTAGATACTGCTGACGAACACTATTTGTCATGACAACCATAGACCCTCTGCGACCTGAGCTACTTTTGGAAGGCATAACTGTCTTTGTCACCTATTTAAGGACCGTCCTACTTTGTCACAGCAGCGAGGCATACTTACAGGCCCTCGATCTAACGATTACTCTCTCAAATAAGACCTTTCATCTTATTTTCAAGCTAATGATTGTTATTCTAATCCCCGGATGGGGACTTAATGGATTCGGATGCACTAACCAAAGCAGAGCGAAATGCAGACATTTGAACTACTGATTCAGCCTTAGCCCAAGCGTAGTCAACATCTGAAACTGCTTGTCGGGCAAGCGCATTGAGCACTTTTGGACGAGCATCGTCCATGTTTACTAAATATTTATATAGTTCACCAGATGGACATTGTGCTGGAAGTCGGTAGGCAAAGCTGTCATGCCCTCGTAATTCCGCAATCTTCTGCGCCAAATAGTCACAAGCTACCGCCTGAGCATTCATGCTAGCGGCAATAGCCTTAATGCCACCGCCCCATCCCAACACTCCGCGGTGTAGATCACCAGTATTTTTAAGCTCCTCTCCTCCTTGTGCCGGAAGAGTGCCTAGCATAAACAGATGGATCGCTCGTTCCCCCTCACCATTGCGCTGAAGAATTTCGTGGGCTTCGATCATACCAACAGCTCCTGGATTATTCGCCCAAAGTCCACCATCCACGTAGTCAACAGTAGTCCCACCTTCACCAGGCTCGGTCAGGCGTGCTATTGATCGCAAAATGGGAGCAGCACTGGTCGCCATGCAAACATCTACTAATAGCCGAGCATTATCGCGCCCATTGAGGCGATCCATATGTGGGGTTTTAAATACTGTTGAAGCATGCCGGTTCAAATCCAAGGTAGGTATTGCAAGTCCTATTCCCCTGCGAAAATAAACTTGTTCTAACGTTTCAGAACCCAATACATCATTAAGTATAGTGCGTAAGGCTCGATCACCAGAGGCGAGGCCGGAAAATAAACCACGCACAAATGTCCCTAATCGTGGTATGGCACGTAATCGTTGTCGCGGAAAAATCTTCATGCCGTGAACGTGATAAAGGGACAAAACTTTGTCAAGTGGGATGCCCGCAGCTAAGGCACAAGCTACTATCCCTCCAGTACTGGTTCCCACCAATAGATCGAATGCCAGCCCAAGATCCGTTTCCCCATAACCAGAGGCACGCAATCGATGTTTGAACGTATTGAGGTACGTCGCTTGGTACACACCACGCATCCCACCACCATCCAAACACAGCACACGGAATGGTTTTATATTCACTATGCACAACCTGTTATTTTTAAACTGGTTTATTTATAATCTCAAAATTTATAGCAGATAATCATAAAAAAATCATGTATTAAGTGAATACAGACACCTCCTCTTAATTGTATGTTTAAAGATATCATCTTATCGGCCCCGGCTGTTTTCTTTTAGGAAACGCTATGCCCTCTACCTTACATCCTTATATCCTTATATCCTTATATCCTTATATCCTTATATCCTTATATCCTTATATCCTTATATCCTTATATCCTTATATCCTTATGGCATATGCCATAAAGATTGTCGAGCGGAACGAAACGAATATATGCGCTTATTTTTTCCTATTTTTATGTAACGAACTCTCCAGCACATCTTTTAGAGCAGGATATCTCTTACACCATGTCAATATTGCATTATAGAGGTTATCAGTTTTCAACTTTATTTTGTGAGTTTCAACAAAATCCGTAAGTTGTCCTACAACGGAGTCGATAGCTGCAGTTTTAGTTTTCCATCCTTCTGATGGGCAATTCGTTTCAAGCAACCGCTTCAACTCATCCCGTGCGGGTGCTAAAGCCGAGCCTGTAACCTCCCCTCCCTTCTTTCCATGATCTTGCTTTTTCTTTAACGCCAATTCAGCAGTCTCTACACGGTCAGCGTATAGCCCAGCCCCCTGCCAGACTCCACCACAACCAGCTGCTCTTGCCATAAATAGCAATCCTTCACGCCGGAGCCCAGAGGAATAACAATACTGCCCCCAGTGGTAAAAGAAGAATGCAATGGCAAGATACGTTCCAAACTTTCCATTCCATTGTGCAGAAAAATTAGCATCGTAAAGCATGCATTCAAAATTATCATCCATGATATGGCCGCCTTCCTCCTTGAATTTATTAATTTTTTCTTTTGCTTTACTCTCGCACCGGTCACGGAGTTCATTGTAACTACTGACATCATCATGACTACCGCTGAAGCAAGACATAAAACGCTCAGCTTCCTTTTTTACTGAATCAAAAATGCCATCCAGAACACTATCGTCTGTCATGCCAACCTCTCTTAAAACGTCATATTCCACAGTTTTTTTTTACTTTTGGTACATATCTGGATCCCATTTTGCCCTCTCGGTAAAGTTAGCCCCATCCATACAGGGCCAACAAGGAACAAATCGGTATGAACACTCAACACATTAAAATCCTTCGTATGTCTAGCGTTGTCAACAAGATAGGTGTAGCCCGTTCTACCATCTACGACTGGATTAATCCCAAGTCACCACGATATGACGCCACATTCCCTAAACAACGTCGCCTGGGCATGCAATCTGTCGGCTGGCTTGAGTCTGAATTGGATGAGTGGTTGCTGAAACGTCATCTGGCATCATCAACTACTATTGCCGAACGACCTTAAATGCAGCGTTAGCTGCTGTCCACTTATCAATAACACGTGATAAACAAGAGTACTAATAATAAATTGATTATTAAATAGCTAGTGTATTTCAGCCTCATTTGAGACATACACACCTTAATTACTAACGATGTATTAAAAACACTATAAATCATAATTAGTGAGTATCTCTTTATTTATCATGCAACATGATTGACTATGATAAGAGTCTTATTATGGCTATTTGTAAAAGAAATAACTGTACGCTCTCAATTGGTGAATTACCTGATGAGCGGAAACTGCGCTTATGCCCAAAACATTATCAGGGTAAGCTATCTAATGCAGCTAAAAGAGCCCAAAGGTGGGGGCTGACGTGTCAGTACCCATCCTGTGGTATTAGTCTGTCTGGTACTCGTAATCAACGGTATTGCTGTATTGAGCATCGTAATAAAGACAGAAGGCTCGTAGATGACGATGCCATTGTCAGTCTGGTAAAACATTCTTACTGGATCAACGTGGAGTCTATGCTGAAGAATAACCCCCTCGGGCTGGGGAGTATCACCGGTCCGGCGGATATTGCGGAACTCATCAGGTTATACGAGCGTAAGGCAAGCCACCAGAAGGCGTATAACACGCTAAACGGATATAGGGTTTGTGACTCATCCGGTGGAGCAGTAAAACGTCCAACCCCCTGGCTGGAGCTGGAATTATGCCATATTTACCCCAATTCCAAAGGAGGCGCCAATACTACATGCAACATCATTATCGCTCCATCATTGATTAACAGAATGATGAAGGACTCAGTACCTGTTTGTATCACCAGAAGAACATTCTGCGGCATAAAAGCAGCAGGTTCATTCTTGCCTGTTAAATCTACACTATTGAAATCGCTCACAGAGCAATACAGCCAGGTTGAAGTTCAGGAGGCTTTAAACCCAGTTAAACATATTACATTTGCAGACCCTAGTGTATCACGCAGGCTGTTTGGTACAGATATTTATGCTTATCCACCTTTACTAAAACTTTTAAAGGAGGAATCATCGCGCCTGGAACTCTGGGATTTAAGGGAATCTATTAATCATATTGAAAGTAGTCACTGGCTGTTTGCTGGCCCTGCAAATGAGTTATTTGCTGTCGCTGCTTTTCATGCCATGTTAAATGGAGATGCTGATAACTTACTTGAGATATTTTCCGGGTTGCACGAAGACGTAATGGAACGGGCCAGGCAAAAAGAGACTTTGAATCATGCATATTACCAAAGCACTCTGGACCAGTATATGTCCCATCATTTTCGTCTTGACTTGCATAATCAAGAAGCCTGCTTTTTATTTTACAACACATTTTTCACAGTGCCACCATTGGACAAACATGGGGCTTTAATCATACCTCATCAATTCTAATGCAAAGTTGCGTACTAGCATCTGTCACCTTACTGAGGATAGCTAAAACCAGCTAAAACCGGCTTTATTTCAACTTAAAAATGGACAAAACCGGCCTATTGTTAACGCAAAGAGGTCAGATTTAACAAATTCGAAAGGTGGCATCATCATGCGCTTTACCACCTTTCTTGTTCCGATCCTAACGAACACTTTCCATGCATCTTACTCAGTGAGTTCTTCATTTATATTTCAACTATTCCTCCACAAATAAACTATAGCACTGGAATTAAAATCGGCGTTAGCCATCCAAGTGAAAGGCATAGGTTACCAAACACCACGAAACAATACATAACAACAAAAAAATCGAAGTTCATTAATATTTGAGAAATACATAATTACCATGAACCAGTACAAAACAGGGAAACAGCCAAACTCACAAATCATCATTATATTGATAATACTCAGATACGATAAAAACTATTATAGCTGGTTCTGTCCTCGATATTTCCAGACACACCCTGTCCGTATACATTTTTATAGAGCATATATTAACCATTTCCGATGACACATCCTCGCAATAGCCCCTTTTACAGTGTGACCTCACATCACACTGACTGAGGACGGATAATGGCTGTCTACCGTAATGACCTTGATTTGAATCTGTTGGGCCAATGCAGCAATGACGAGTTGCAACTTCTGGTTTCCATCCTGACCACTGACCCACGCGACGGCGACACTCGCTGGACAGAGGGGTTGACCAGTACCCCGGAGTTTCGTCTGCTGGCAGCAGACCATCGCCGCTACTGGCAACTGATAGCCGCTGAGTTCCAGCGTTACGGCGCAAATACCTTGGCGAGTCTGGTCCGGCTGGGGCAAGGCGTGACCTATAGGGAAATTCTCGTTGATGTCTGTGACAAGCTTGATGTGAATTACAACCAGAAAAGTACTACCGAAACCATTGAGCTTGCTCTGCTGATGAAGGTACTGGAAAAGAGCCTGGATCAGATGACACCGGAAGAGCTGGCTGCTTTTTCTCGCAATATGGATCTGGATCTGACAAATCCCACGCCGCAACTCATTCTTATCGCCGTTCAGGCTGCCATACGGACTTCCTCGCTGGCTGCACTGGAGCTGGCAACGATGTTGTCTGCCAGTGTCATCACCTCTCTTGGCGGTATTGCTAGCTCATTACTTTCCGGCACTTGATCCTAAGTTGTTGTCTGTCCTGCTCGACAGCGGTCAGGACTCTCCCTGCATTATCTGGAATGCGCCACCCCGTCAGGCTCCGGCGTTGTTTGGCGGTTTTCAGGTCATTATCCAGGCCATCATCAGCAATCGCCGCATTCATTTTCTGCACCACGGACACCATCAGTCCGCCGTTGCCCCTTACCGGCTTATCTGTCTGGAAGGTGAGTGGTATCTGACGGCAGTGACTGGCGAGCGGATTCAGGTCTTTACCCTTTCAGCCATCACCGATGTGGTCATGACCATCGGGGGGTTCACCAGAAACAGCCACATCCGGCGGATTTTTGAAGACCCGCAATTTATTCAGGCCCTGCCGCATTTTCAGTACATCAGTGGGCTCATCCGGGAATGAGCCTGTTTTTTCATTAGTCAAAACCGCAGTTTCACTAACAGAGGGAGTTCATCTTGAAAAAAGTATCACTCAGCGCCCTGGTACTGGCTGGCAGTCTGCTGCCAGTTATGGCGCAGGCATCTGGTAGACAGGATACCTGGACCCGTGGATGGGGTCAGGAAGTATCAGAGTTTGTTATCAACGGGAAAGGTCAGTCGCAACTGTCTCTGACCTGTGAAGATTACGGCTCTCAACCTGCGACAGTCATATTCACTGACGCCAGCGGGCATCAGGTCAGTATGGATGGGGATAAAAGCCTTCAGGTCAGCATTGACGGCGCAGCCCCCATCGATATTAGCGAATCTGAAAGTCGTGTGGGCGGTAATAACCTGACGCAGGCCTGGGCTCAGTTACGTAATGGTAAACAGGTCTCAGTAACCGGAGACGGTGTTAAGACTGCCACATTCACGCTGGCCGGGGCGGCTAAGGTACTACCGGCATTTGGGACCCGCGGCTGCGTGAGTAAAGATGCACTCTAGCCCGCATTCGCATTTAACGCCTGTTGATTACGTTATTTTTAAAAGGAACAGATTATGAAATTTAAACACATGCTGGTACCCGCACTGCTTGTACTGTCAGCCCGGGTGCTGGCAGAGCCAATACCGCCCATCAAAGTGGAGACCAGTAACCAGGTCCACCCTGCCGGAACACGCTACGTCACTGTTGTGGTCACCTCCCTGGATGACAGTATCAACGTTGAAAAAATAGATGTGAACCGGGGTAACTGTCGTATCGACAACCAGAAGTACCTGTCTTCAAAAAATAAGGAAACCATTCTGCCTGCCACCCTTCGCTACGGGCAGTCCGTCAGAGTGAATTTTTATAATAACTGCGTGGCTTCGGAAGTTGTCGTCACCACGGATAAGGGGGATGGCGTTACACCTACCACTGAACCACTTTCCTGTATCAGCTTCCTCAAATAAATCTTCACTCCACCAGAGGGCTGCCGACAGGCAGTCCGGAGCAAACCCTATGGCCTTTCTGAAAATGCTGGTGATGGCCCTGAGCCAGGCTCTGACCTGGTGCGGCGGGCATCAGGCCCGGCAGTATATTGAAATTCGCCTGCGTCAGGCAGGCTACGATGACAGCAGCATTGAGACAGCCCGGGAAGCGGTCACGTTGCTGGTCACAGCACTTATCACCGCCCTGATGGCGCAGATACTTAAGATTCTGGATACGCTGTAGTCCCGCCCGCCCTATCCGTTCATTGAGAACATCATATCTGCCCCTGCCTCCTCACGGAGCAGGGGCTTTTGCTTTTATGCCGTCAGATTAATCAGATGAGGAATCAACTATGCGATTAGCCAGCCGTTTTGGTCGGGTGAACCAGATTCGCCGTGACCGTCCCTTAACCCACGAAGAACTGATGCAGCATGTCCCCAGCGTCTTCGGGGAAGACAAGCATGACTCCAGAAGCGAAAAGTATACCTACATACCCACGATCACCCTGCTGGAGAACCTTAAGCGCGAAGGGTTCCAGCCATTCTTTGCCTGTCAGTCACGAGTGCGCGACCAGAGCCGACGGGAACATACAAAGCATATGCTCCGGCTGCGTCGTGCCGGTCAGATAAACGGTCAGCAGGTGCCGGAAATCATCATTCTGAATTCTCACGATGGCGCATCGAGTTTTCAGTTACTGCCGGGGATATTCAGAAGTGTCTGCACCAATTCGCTCGTTTGCGGACAGTCGTTTGGCGAGATCCGCGTGCCGCACAGGGGTGATGTTGTCGGGAAGGTGATTGAGGGGGCCTATGAAATTCTCAGCGTCTTTGACCGGGTGGAAGAGAAACGCGACGCCATGCATTCCCTGCAACTACCGCCACCAGCACAACATGCACTGGCTAAAGCAGCGCTGACATACCGTTTTGGGGAAGAGTACCAGCCAGTGACTGAATCGCAAATCCTCGCACCCCGCCGCTGGCAGGACGAGAGCGATGACCTGTGGACCACTTACCAGCGCATTCAGGAAAACCTGCTGAAAGGCGGACTAAGTGGCCGTACCGCGCAGGGTAAACGCACCCATACACGCGCAGTAAACGGGATAGATGGCGACGTTAAGTTAAACCGGGCGCTCTGGGTGATGGCCGAGAACATGATGGACCTGTTGGGCAGGTAATCACCCTCAACACGGCACAGCAATAACCCCCGGCCCGACACTTCCATTCAACATCTCCATGCATAAGGAAAATTAACATGATCGACATTATTAATATTAACGATAACAATCAGCTATCTCTGCAGGCTATAGATGACAGTTCTGCACCTGCTCTGGCAGCCACGCCCGTACCGGACGAACAGCGTGTGGAATTCTGGCCGCAGCACTTTGCCAACATCCCGCAGTGGATAACCCTTGAACCGCAGGTCTTTGCGTGGATGGACCGGTTCTGCGCTGACTACAGCGGCGGTATCTGGAATTTTTATACTCTCAGCAACGGCGGGGCCTTCATGGCTCCGGAAACGGACAGCGATGCCTTCTGGTCGCTGTTCAACGCCATGAATGGCAACGCCGCAGACATGAGCGCCGAAGCTGCAGGGATAGCGGTCTGTCTTATCGCTTACAGTCATCACGCATGCCGCACAGAATGTGACGCCATGACGGAACATTACTGGCGTCTGCGTGACTATGCGCTGCATCACCCTGAATGTAACGCCATCATGCGCATTATCGACTGAGTGTCCCGCCATGCCGTATGAACTGTCTCGCCTTAATGTCCTGTGGGATGCACTTGGGAAAACAACGGTAAGGGATGAGGACGGTGATGTTGTAACCGACGAACCCTTCCTGCATTTCCCGGCAGGTACCCCTCTCTTCCATATATGGGCATGGTTCGAATCCCTGCACGACGAGTTCGTCGTTGCCGTGAAACTGTACAACACATCCCCTCCCGACGCGTCAACAGACAGGAAAAGCAAATGAATACCACCACTTGTCCTCCCGGCAGCGGGGAAATATCTCACACTACACAGCGCACCATCAGACGTGCACTGACCTTACTGGAACGCCAGTTACGCGAGCCCGGCGTTGCATTTACCTCCAGCCAGGCGGTCCGCGACTGGCTTCGTCTGCAGCTCGCCACGCTGGAGCGCGAAGTCTTCATGGCGCTCTTCCTCGATAACCAGCATCGTCTTATTGCCCATGAAACGCTCTTTACCGGCACCATCAACCATACACAGGTACATCCCCGTGAAGTGATAAAGGCAGCACTGAAGCACAATGCGGCTGCCATCGTGCTTTCACACAATCATCCGTCAGGTTATGCGGAACCCGGCCATGCTGACCGACTGCTCACTGACCATCTGAGGCAGGCACTTAAACTCGTGGATATCTGCCTGCTGGACCACCTAGTCGTGGGAGGCATGGACATCGTCTCGTTTGCCGAGCGTGGCTGGCTTTAGGGAGAGAATAACGATGAAAATCATCAGCAAACGTCAGGCAATGGCGATATACCGCCAGCATTCTGAGTCCCGGCGGTTTCGCTTCTGTACCGGGAAATATAAGTGGTCCGGCAGTATCTGCCATTACTACGGCAGGGATGTGCAGGATATCCGGGGTGTGCTGGCCGTGTTTGCTGAACGCCGACAGGACCGCAACGGTCCGTATGTGATCCTGCGCAGCGTCACCCTGAACTGACTCACCGTTAAAGAGTACTTACATGCAGAAAGCAACCCGTGTAATCAACCATAACATCGCGGAACCCTGGTGGGGCCTCAGACGCAACATCACGCCGTGTTTGGGTGCCCGGCTGGTACAGGAGGGTAACCACCTGCATTACCTTGCTGACCGAGCCAGCATTGCCGGGACATTTAATGACGCAGATTTACGCCAGCTGGACCAGGCATTTCCGGTACTGATGAAGCAGATGGAGCTTATGCTGACCAGCAACGAACTCACGCCCCGCATTCAGCGCTGCATCACGCTCCACGTAAAAGGGCTGATATGTGAGGCCGATACACTCGGCTCCTGCGGTTATTTGTACATCGTAATTTATCCGACATCTGCAACAACCGCATAAACCCCGGACGCTTTTCCTGAGTTTAACCAACCAACAAAGAGCGCAAACCATGCAAATACACTCCCTGTCCCCTCAAAGGGCGGCATCGTCACATCTGTCATCAGTCGAAATCTGGCAAAAATTACTGGAGTATCTGCTGGAGCAACACTACGGCCTCACCCTCAACGACACACCGTTTGGCAACGACAGTGTGATCCAGAAACACATTGATGCGGGCATCTCACTGTGTGACGCGGTGAATTTTATCGTGGAAAAGTACGACCTGGTGCGTACTGACCGTCACGGCTTCAGCGTGAAAGAGCAGTCTCCGTTTATCGGCAGCATTGATATGCTCCGCGCCCGGAAGGCTACCGGGCTGATGACCCGCAAGGGATATAAAACCGTTACTGACATCACAGGTGGCAGATTCAGCGGAGGGAAATAATAACGTTAGCCCTGATCGTTGACGCCGACACCGTCAACGATCAGCCCCTCAGGTGCCAGTACAAAGACTGGCGCTTTTATCAGATATCCATTAGTTGAAACAGATGTTCGCTCAGACAGCGCGTATGGCGGTAACACCTTAACGGAGATATCCGTCTGAGGTAGAAGAGGGTGTGGCAGGACGCCGCCAGAACATCAGGGGCCGTATCGTCTGCCAGGAGAGAGATTAATTCCGGGACGTTCAGTAAAATGAAACATTTCTCCGGGAGCATACCGTCGGCATTCCCTTTCGGGAAATAACCGCCCAGATACAGTAACACGGCCAGCAGCCGGAACTGTCGGGTGAGTACCGCTTCGGTGTCCCGGTAATGTGCGGCTATCCACAGGCATTCCCGCAGCATAAATCGCCGGGTCCGTCGGGTGAGGTCACCGCCTTTGTCATACCAGCGTTCGACGATATCCCTGGCAGAGCGAATGGAGTCATCACCCGTTGTCGCCGTTTGCCACGACCGCGCCAGAAGCGTTGAGATATCCATCGATTAACGCCGCACCTGCGAAACGGCTGCGGGAGTATTGCGGATACCAGGCAGATAAATATTGCGGACCAGCTTCAGGAGGAAAAAGACATCGCTCAGGTTGCTCACGCCCGGTACCAGATGGCGAAAGGCTATCCGCGCACGAAAACGCGCCCGGACCGCCTGCCGGTCATTCACCCTGCGCCGGTACAGGCCCAGAAAGTGACGGCTTTCCACCAGCGCATGCCTGACCAGCGCGCGTCTGACAGACCGGTACTGCGTCTGTGTACTGAGTGCCAGAATATCTGCAATCACGTCACTATAGCTGAACGCACGGATATCGTAATAATCCGGGCGGTGGGTAATTGATGCCGGGTTATTCACCCACAGGTAATCCTGTCTGTCAGAGAAATAAAACCGGCCATCTGCGGCGGCAAGCTGTATCGTCCAGAGAATGTCCTTGTGGCTTTTCCCTTCCTGGAATCGCAGGTCATGCTCGCGGATATACGCTGAACGGATTATCTGCAGCCACAGGTAATGCGGCCACTCCCTCTGACTGACGCAATGGCGTATCCACTGCTGACCCGTCAGCGTCTGACCGTAAGGCTGTCTGCGGTGAACGGGATGCCGCAGATGTCCGGCGCTGTCTGTATGCCGGGCATTGAAAAGGACGACATCGGCCTGTGCTTCGCGGGCTGTGCGCAGCCGCTCCTGCAGAAAATCTGCCGCAACCCGGTCATCCGCATCCAGGAACACCACCCATTCACCACGGTGAATCGCCAGTGCAGTATTACGGGCAGCATACACACCCTGATTTTCCTGACGAATGAGAATAAGTCGTTCATCTGTAATGGCGCTGAGTACCGTCCATGTTTCATCGGTGGAGCCATCATCCACAACAATGATTTCAGTACTGAGCGTTGTTTCGCCAAGCAGTGTATGGACCAGAACCCCGATGCTGTCAGCCGCATTGAAGGCAGGAATGATAACGCTGATATCGATGTTGATTTTCATTGAAAAAAGGGAATATAAACAGAAGGAAGATTCAGAGTTGTCACCCCATCAGGAGCAATAACCTGCCGGGTATGAAACATTGTCAGGAAGAGCGTCCCGGTGATTTTCGTGCTGGTATGGACACCACTCGTTTTTCTCTGATTTCCTGGTTAACCACCATCAGACAGTGGTCACAGTACTCTTTATCCAGCCCGAAAATCCGGTCCAGAACGCCTCTTTTCTTGTTACATCTGGCACATCTTTTCATTCCATCACCTGCTGTCGCATTCCCATGCCGTGCCCGCAGGACAAAAGAAAACCGCCCGCCAGAAGACAGGAAATAAATTAATAAACAATACGTTAAATGAGTTTTGGGAATTTAGCACAGGCATAACCGGGCTGGATAATTCATTTTGCAGATCAATTTTTACCAATCGATCGGTTTAATCGATCATCTTTTTTACTCTGCGTTACACGCCAGCCCGGTATCCCGACTATAGAGGTCTATATTTCCGAAATAGCGAGCCACCGGCCATGAACATGACCGGTGAGCTGTTACAGAGTATTGATGAGATTATGACACTGGGTTTTACGGAGGGAGACATCGCAGGCGTAGTGCTCCGTAGGTGATTAACATATGGATAACCGGCACGCCGCCGAATCGCCAAGGAATGCGTTTCGAGCCTGACGGCTGGGGCTAATGGTGTTGTAGCGTAAGATGGCGTTGCAGATTTTATCACTAGATGCTTTGCATATGCGTCAACGGTAAAGCCGGAATATCACGAAACTTTTTTACGAAGCCATCTTGTTAAGCCACTGTCCAGAATGAGCCCGGCTAACTTATCGGGGCCGATTAACGTAATGCCATCGGCTTTGATACTTTCGGATAAAGGCCCGCTGTGCCAGATAAAAAACATTCTTTTATAAGCAGTAGTTTCCCTGAAACGTTTTTCATACTCACTTAGAGTACCTGCGTTTGCATACGATTTTATCTGTACAAACGCTTTCTCACCGGTGGTGGGCAATTCAAGCTCAAGATCCTGCGTTTTTTGTGTTTTCCCGACAATGCTAGTGCGTCTCCACCCACTGGTTGAAAAAATAAGGTCAATCAGTAGTTCAAAATCCTGCCAAGTCAGTAATTGGCACAGATTTTTTATCGCGATTAGATATGCCTCTTCAGCCTCTTTCGCAGCTGAAACGGCAGAGAGATCTTCATCATTTATCTTACGAACAATATAATCATACGCGCTTACGTTACATATCGTTCCCCGGTACCCCTGAACCTTTAAGAGGTCACCGCTCAGGTGATCTGTCGTTAGCTGCGCACCACCGATACTGGTGTTTTTCCACCCCTCAACCGTCTTTCGGAGTCGACTTCCATCTTCTAGGACCTCTACTTGACCTGTGGGACGACACCAGTAAAGAAACCCACCCCAAAAGGTGATGAATACTGTCTCTGCTCCTGCCGTATAGAAAGTTTTAATCTGCCTTACGTCACTGGTCGCGACGGCTTGCCGCCTATCACGGATGTTAAGCCAAATATCATGAACATCTTCCCATCGTCCCTCAACGCAGAGACTGTTCGGGGTATGATGATACCCAAACCGAAGCGTACCATCTGACAGACACTGCTGCTCCCATTCACCAGCCTCACCAAGCTTGATAAAATGAACTGCTGTCGGGATGATTTTTTCCATAACGATCCGGGGCGGTTAGGATATCTGCTGATATAAAACATGAGATGTGTAGGTATTTCAACACAAACAGGCAATGCGTCGTGTGAGGGACTATGCAAACTACAACACTCTATGTCATCGGAAATGGCTTCGATCTCAGGCATTGCATCCCCTCAAGCCTGTGGCATTTTAAGGAATTCCTCCGGGCGAGGGATTCGGATATCTACCGGGACGTTGAAGAATATCTACCCGTGAATGATGACTGGTGTGATCTTGAAACAGCATTAGCAGGTCTTGATGCCGACATGCTTATCAATAATCTTGGCCATTTCATGAGCTCTTACGGCGATGAGGACTGGAGTGATGCAGGTCATCATGATTTTCAGTATGAGGTGGAGCAGGTAGTTAAACGCCTTTCTAAGGGCCTGCGTTACCAATTCGGACTGTGGATCCGTCAGTTGCCGATACCCTCGTGTACAAATGCACCTAACCGCTTGACTACGCTGGATTCACAGGCAATTTTTCTGAGCTTTAATTACACCAATACACTTAGTCGTGTCTACGGAATCGAACCGGAGTGTGTTCTTCACATCCACGGTTCTGCAGAGACGAGGGACGATGATTTGATTCTGGGGCATGCCTGGGAGCCGGGATCCCGCCCCTCTCTCAACGAAAGAGCCGATATTGCAGAGATTGATACCCGGCTCATGGAAGCGAACGGCATCATTGATGACTATTTCTTCGCGACTTTTAAGCCTTCACAGAAGCTTATTGCTAAACACCGGTTTGTTTTTGAGGAGTTGAGCGAGGTTACGCAGGTGGTGATTTTAGGCCATTCTCTGTCTGAAGTTGATGCGGCTTATTTCCAGGCTCTTTTTCTGCAGAAATCCATTGCAGCGGCACAATGGGTGATAGCGTGCCGCAGCGAAGAGGAGTGGGATGAGAAATCCCGTAATCTTGAACTAATGGGGATCAGACCCGCTTCTGTCAGAAAAGCGCTCTGGGATAATCTGTAATTATGTCCAGTATCAGATAGGTTCGATGGTATACCCATCTGCAGCTCGAGTCAGAGATTGGCGGTCTCCTTTCAGAGACAACTGAACGGCAGCTTAAAGCGAGGAACGGACATTGCTAACAGCATGCTGGGCGAATCAACAGGGAGCAGATCCGTCCAAGTTGAAAGGTTCAACCAGATATGTGTTTGCCAGGTCACATCGGCTTGATAAACTATCCTTTGTAGTAATGTGAGGTAAGTAATGGCCAGAGCCGACTTAGTGCTGAATTTAGTGGAAACGGGAATAAAGGGTGACCTGCCTCGTTTCAAAATTACCGCAGAAGCGATAGCTGCGGAGGCCACTGCGCGTCACCAGTATCAGCTGGCAGACAAGCTAAAAAATATTCTTACCAGTTCAGGCTCAGCTGAGACGCGTCGCTATACCTACGATAATGATCTTCAAAATGCGTTCTATGAAATTCAACCGAGAAAAATTCTGGATGACTTGATCGTTCCTGAATCAGTTGTCACCCAGTTTATGGAACTTATCGAAGAACACGCACGCCGCGATATTCTGCGATCCTATAATCTTGAACCCCGACATAAACTTCTTCTGTCAGGCCCCCCGGGCAACGGTAAAACCTCCATTGCCGAGGCGCTTGCAAATCATCTTTCTCTTCCTTTTTTTACGGTTAAGTACGAAGGTATCATTAATCGTTACCTTGGCGAGACAGCGCAGCAGATTGATAAATTATTTGAGTTTGTGAAAACTCAACGCTGTGTTCTCTTCTTTGATGAATTTGACGCCATCGGAAAAGAGCGCGAAGATGTTAATGACAACGGTGAAATGAAGCGTGTAGTTAACTCTCTGCTTAAGCAAATCGATCTGTTGCCTAGTCATGTGGTGGTCGTTGGGGCCACAAACCATGAATCAATGCTCGATAAAGCCATCTGGCGCAGATTTCAGTTACAGATAACTGTGCCTGCGCCAACACAGAGTATGGCAACGAAATGGTTCGAAGAGTTTGAAAAACGTGTCGGCCACTCTTTGGGACTGGCACCTCCGACTCTTGCAAGAAAACTGTCAGGACTGAGTTTTGCCGAACTTGAAGAATTTGCTCTCGACGTGCAACGTAAATACGTGCTCGGACTTCCTGCAAGTAAAAATAAGCTGAAGGATATTTCCGCTCATTGCCTTAAGTACTGGACGGAGAGATACCGACAGGAAAATTAATTCACATAAAAGGAACGTGAAATGGCGAAGAACCCTCTACTGATATTTACCGCGCCGAAAGCAGTCAATAAGAGGGACGACCTTCCGCCTTTTGTATCATCGATACAATCACCACCATTCGATATTCAGGCCGATCGAGTAATATCCAAAGTTGAGAAACTCGAACGTAAATTTGCGGAATACATTGAGCTTGCTGAAACTGCAGAAGGATTTCTGCCAGAAAAAGTGCTCGTACTGGAGGTCGCTGGTGAAATTCAGGGCTTAGCTAATGCGCTCGCCCGCGTTAAAGGTTTTGAATACCTCTCCTCAACCCTTCTCGAAAAGTCTTTTGACAGCGAAGATTATTATGCGCTGAGCAACCTCAAACGTACTCCTACCTCCAAAAATGCTTACCTCACCATGAGTAACCAAGCCGGGCTGAGCCGCCTCTTGGCGTTGTGGCGAGAATACCAGAGAACCCGTACCGTTGAGCGCGGCTATGGTCCTCTGAAAGATGTATTCAACAGGCTGATTGATATCAGGTTCTGGGATACTCGTGACAGATTGGAGGCAACGTCGGTAGTTGAGAACTGGCAGGGTCTTGTAGAGGATGCCGCGGCCGGCTTTGATGCTATGGTGCCATTTGAAATCGAACTTTGGTACCGCGCTTTACCCGCAGAGCAGGTCAAAGCGGAAATGCGGATAAGACGCCTTATTGGCCAAGCCGGTGGAGACATTACTGGCGGATGTATTCATGAGGGGATCAGCTATCATGCACTTGTTGGTCAACTGCCTGTCAGCAGGGTTCAGCAGGTACTGGCTGAAGGAGCCGAAGTTCTTGAGCTCATGCGCTGTGATGATGTTATGTATTTCAGACCACTCGGACAGTGCGCGATCCCGGTGGACAGCGAGGATATGTCTGCCAATGAGGGATTGCCTTTCGGCAATCAGTCCATTCCTGATCCCTATGCCAGTCCAGTAATTGCTTTACTCGACGGGCTCCCGCTTGAGAATCATCAGGCGCTAAGTGGGAGGCTCGAAATTGATGACCCGGATGACTTTGAGTCACTCTATGATTCGCCTTCCCATCAGAGCCACGGGACTTCAATGGCTTCATTGATTGTGCACGGTGATTTGTCCGCTCCCGAAGAGCCCCCGCTTCGACGCCGTATTCACGTCAGGCCCATCATGGCACCTGGTAGCGCAGGATTTGACGGTAGTGTCAGAGAGCAAATCCCAACTAACTATCTTCCGGCTGACCTGATCCACCGAGCCGTAGTCAGAATGAAAAGAGGCGAAAACGGTCACCCCCCTACTGCGCCGGATGTGTCGATCATTAACTTGTCCGTGGGCGATCCAAGCAGAATGTTTGATGCGCAAATGAGCCCATGGGCACGTATGCTTGACTGGCTTTCTGTCGAATTCCAGGTTCTTTTTGTTGTCAGCGCAGGTAATTCCGCGGGGCCGCTGGTTTTGGATAATGTTGCGGGGGACGACTTTGGTGCACTAGCGCCTGATAAGCTGGAAGAACATGCTCTTAAAGCTATTGCAATACAACGTCCGCTTCGACGCCTGCTGTCACCAGCAGAGTCAATCAATGCTCTGACAGTTGGAGCAACACATCACGACGGTTATACCGGTGTAATCCCAGCTAATCAGGTAGACATTTTTAGAACACAGGGGATGTTTTCTCCGATCAACACCGTTGCGCTCGGCAGACGTAAATCGGTCAAACCCGAAATTCATATGCCTGGCGGCAGACAGACTTACATTAATAAAACCATTACGGCCCGTGATCCGGTCAGGCTGGTTATTTCCCAGACTCCCCGCTTCGGGCCTGGGCTTCAGTCTGCCATGCCAGGAGCTACAGGGGCCTTGAACCAGTATGGATTTACATCTGGCACAAGTAATGCGGCAGCGCTGGCAACCCGCAGACTTGCCATGCTTCATGAAACGCTTCAGGAAATGAAAGAACTTGGGTATGGGGAGGCTCTCTCTAAAGCCCCTGATGCGCTTATCCTTAAGGCCATGATAATCCATGGCGCTGAACACAATGTGCTGTCAAAAAATCTTATCAGCCGTCATCTTGATGTAAATGGCAGCCGGACATTCAAGTCAGATCTGAATCAGTATTTGGGTTTTGGACGTGTCAATGAAAGCCGTATTCATTTCTGCCATGACAACCAAGCTACTCTGCTGTACACCAACGTCATAGAGGGTGAAAAGGCACAGGATTTCTTCCTGCCACTTCCCCCCAGTTTGGCCGCACGGACCATCAACCGTCGCCTCATTGTGACGGTGGCTTGGTTCTCACCGGTAAATCATGGCCATAAAGACTATCGTGGTGCTCAACTGTGGGCTAGCCCTGCTTTTGGTACTATCGATCTGGATGAGTTCGATAACTACCCCTCCCACCTCAAGAATGGCACCGTCTATCACGAGGTTCGCAGGGGAAATCGTGCATCGGCTTTTACTAGAGGTGATCAGCTTGCCATCCGCATTAACTGCTATGGCCGTGCAGGTATTAGAAAGCTCAGGGTCCCTTATGTCGTGATCGCGACGCTGGATACGCCAGGGGTCGCACTGCCCATCTATGAAGAGGTCCGCGCAGCGTTGCAGATTGCGACGCAGCAGAACGCGTGATTCTTGTGACAACGCCAAAATGTAGCTGGTATCACAGAGTGGTCCAGAGCTTGAGCGGAAGCTGCGCGCAAAGTTATAACAATTTCTTTGCGCTAATATCTGTATGAACACTGTGGGCCTGACCTGCTCCCAATTGATTAGCATATTCCACTGTTTGGAACGTCCCCTTCTGGCTGTGAGTTCAACCGATGGATGCAACGCTATCCTTAATCAACGGGGAGCAGGCCATATTTTCAATACGCCAACCAAATGGAATTGTGACTGATTGATTATCTAAAATTAGCGGGTTTATCTAAACACTTAATAACTACACAGTCTTCTTAAATTATCAGAAAGCTGAGCTTTAACATCCATCAGGCTCACCCCCCATAATTTGGCTAACTGAGTCTCGGCTATCTCACTATCCCATGGCATTAGTGGAACATTACGAAACTTACCAAATGGCCCATCGGTTTCTGTAAGAATGCGTGATTTAGGAATTTTCAAAGCCAACGCCTTCCCCTTAATTGTATCGAGCATAGCGGGCCCTACGGAGAACCAACACCCTAAATCGATTGCTCTTTCTAGCTGCTTTGGTGTCCCAGTAAACCAATGTAATATCGCTATGCCATCAATATTTTCAATCTCATCAATGGTATCTGATGCACTTCCCCGACTATGAATAGTCATAATCTTACCTCCAGCCCGATGCACACTACTGAGTATGTGTCGAAATACCTTCAGCTGGACGTCCCAATGTTCTTTAAACCCCTTACCGCCATCAAGCCCTATTTCGCCAACATACCTTGTCTCCGAAAGTAGTGAATCGAACAGCTCTAACTCATGCGATCTTTGATGTGCAATTTGGGGATGGAACCCAAGAGCGGTTCGGATTCGTTGGCTTTCTTTAGCCAGTAAAGAGGTCCCATGCCATGCTCTAGGTGTCGTTGTTACCGATAATATATAAGTCCCTCGACGCCTGCACTCCTCAGCCACTTTTTCTGGCTGAGGATATAAGTCAAGATGACAATGCATGTCGATGCTCAAACAATACCCTCACTCATTAAGTAGTTTTCAACCTCATTTAAGCCATCCAAAAACACCTGCTTAAAATCATTGAATACTGCCACAGGTAAAGGACCGCTCTTGGCGATCCATGTCCCTATTTTAGAAGTCGATCTCTGTGCGATTGCAATCCTAAGAGCGATAAGATCATCCCTACGATCAATTTCATTCATTACTTTAGCCAAGGACTGGAAAGTGTAATCTGCATCTCTACTAATCCCCCCAGCATGAAGCGATGCCCGTCGAATGATGCACGGTACGCATACCCCGCACTGCTGATCCGTTCGTTTCCAATGACTGCAAGATACCGTACTTTCTACGACGTCAGATAAGAGTTGCTTATTCAAGCATTGAGAGACCATTTGCCCCTTTGTTTTGAACTGATATGGATTGATTATTTGGCAAGGAATTCCGACCGCATCAAAGAGTTGTTGTATGCTGGAAATAAAATATGGATGTGTTGTTCGCGTACTCAACGTACCGATCCGGCGTGGGGTTAGTGGTGCATTTAAAGAGATAAACCCATTTTCGGGCACAAAAAGATCGACCTTTTTTTGTTGAGATACTTCTTGAACAGCACAAGCGCCCAATGCCGCAAAAGCAAGAAAATTGAGGCTCCGCGTTCGCATCGTAATGTCAGTCACCCCTTGATAGTGATGCGGATCAGCATTAATTTCAAACCGAGAGTATCGACCATTCAATCTTTCAGCAATTTGATCTTGTCGTGACTTATCTCCTTTATAAGCATGACTAACCAAAAGCGGAGCACGCCCCACTGACAGAAGATCTATTGCGCCAATAGCCGAATCCAATCCTCCCGAAAATAAGCTGACGCAATCAAGTTCTTTGAGCTTAATCAGGTGAAATCTTGAATGTTGACTATATGGTTCAGGCGGTGCATAACCACCATTACAAAACTCGAAATCCCAGATGTCTCCACTAAGGAAATGCAAAGCGCTTTCAAGCTCCTTCTTTAGCGCAATCCATCGAGATGGCTCATAAAGGGGAAGTCGGAGCGAGAGTTGACGAGTCCAACCATCCTCAGAGCTTTCACGCTGAACGAAAGTATCGGCGGCTGTAACCGCTAGTGCAATGCTCAAAAAATCCATGACCTGGGCTGGAATTTTGACTCCCAAGCGCTTAATTCGATCAATCGCAGGATTCCCAATAATAGATATATCCCCCCGCCCCTGCCCGCTTAATCCATAAAGCTGTACGGGCAACAAGTTCTCACCTGCTCGCGGTAATAGGCGATGTTCATGATGGAAAACTAATTGTGTCATTGGTAGGCCTCCCATTCTTGCCAAGCCTCAATGATTACCTGACGTTCAATTTTAACCATTTGATTTTTCGAAAAAGCTCTGATATTGCCGACAAGTTTTGGAGCCATATGCTTATCAACAACAACTTTGATCAACTCTCGAAGTTCAGTTTCTGCATGGATGGCTTTTGAAGGAGTATCCGCTTTATTCCATGCCTTGTTAGAATCCATAACCATTTGCAAAAAAATGCTTTCAGCAAGATAACAAATCATTGTGTCAACGATCACACCATCTGTTATTTGTTGGGGATCGAAAATTACTACACCATCGAGAGCTTCCACTAAGGCATGGTTCATGGCTGCACAAATCTTCTCTGAATCACCATCCTGCGATGTTAAAGCTTGAGCAATAGCTGATATTGCCATTTCGCATGGAAGGCCAGCTAAACTGCCCAAATCAATGCTCGGTTCTCCTGGAGCCGGAGGTACTCCCGCCAAAGCCCCAAACAATCCCCCCCCTGCCTGTGTAACACTCCCTAATCGTCGGGCTGCACTACTGCTACCTCCAGAGGCCTTTCGCGCGTAATGTCCTATGGCTTTTCTGAAGTCTGCTCTATTACCGTTTGAAACCGCATTCCCCAAAGATTCCCGAAACGGCGCGAATCTTCTTTCTTGTGGCGGGGGTAAGGGTTGATGTGGCTGATCATCAGCCCAAGGTGGAACCAGTGGCGAACCACCACCTGGCCCTGTACTTGATTGTGAAGTTCCCATTAAGCGTCCTTATTCCATTGCTCATCTTTGAGCGCTGCAGCCATCCATACTGGTGGCTTCGTCTCCTGCTGCAATTCCTGCAAGTAACGAATTAATATACTGGCCGCATCTGCCGAGTGGCGAGCCAAGAGGCATGCCCCAGAAAAACCCTTAGGTCTACGAGTCCAATCCGATGCTTGCCTTAACTGGCTAATTAGCCCTTCCATTACAGGCACTTGTTCCTCACGAGGAAGCGTTTCCAAAAGAGCTTCTGCTGTGGGAGAACTGGTATTTTTCATTTCAATGAGTGCATTCAGTGCTTCCCGTCCAGATGGCGATAAACCAACCACATATGCACCTATTGGCATAGTTTCTCTGGACAGATATATGGCGGCTCTCAAATCGATTCCACCAAGGCGCGGTTCAAGCTGAGCCCATTGAACAATGAAAGCTTTAGTTGTGGGATTATCAGTCCATGTCTTTGGCGCTTCAGTAGGTATTTGACCGTCAGCTTCCTCAAGCTGTTTAAGCAATTGGGGCATACCTTGTTCAATATCCACTAGGTGATATAAGTCAGCGGTGCCATCTACTCCAACACATCGCTCAAAGATTACTAACTTAGTGATGATTGCTTCATCCAAAGGCATTGCTCGTCGCTTAGCAATTTGAGATCGCATTTTGACAACATTCAACAAGCGCTTAACAATCCTAGGATTGCCATGGATAATTGGCGAATTGGCTAATACAGGAGCAATACGGTCCGCACGAGCAAATGCCAAAGCTAGGTTACTATCCTCAGATTCACCAGTCATTTTTAGAGCGTCCTGGCGTGTGATAGGTTCATCTTTCCAAGATTGTTGTAATGCCTTTTCTAGGCCGTCACGGAGCGTAGTAAGTTTTTCGCCTTTTAAGCCATGCTCAATGGCATAAAGCATGAACAGATATGAACGAATCTCACGCACCCCAGCTTTTGGCACCCGAATAGGAACCTGGATGAGCTTATCGAGATAGTCTATTTGATGGCGCTGTGATGCCCCCTTGAAGTAATCAGCTACAGAAGAACGAATCATGTCCTCATCTGCTGCAATGATAAAGGCTGTATTAGTTAAGAAAAGGAATAGCCTGATTGCTTCAAGTGTATGGATAGCATTAGCCGGTAGGCAGCGATCGAGGTTATCAATTACCACGATGAGTGGTTTACCAAGCTCTTCTAAAATTTCCCCATATTCCTGACGAAATGCATCAATTTGCTGAGGAGGGCTTTTTTTAGCCTCAGGTTTAATCAAACCACCAGCCTTCTCTTTGCCTTCTTTAGCCAGATTGCCCAAAGCCTCATATTCTTCCTGGCTCTGGATACCGTCGGTAGCATTCCTAAACGCGCCAATTCCCCTAGAAAGTAAACCGCCAGTAGGGACTCCAGCAAATAAAGCAGCTCCTTCCGCCAGAAACCCCATTGCTCTAAACCCATCAACCCGGCTCAGAAGTCTCTTTGCTTTTGAGATAAGAGTCGTATTTCCACCCGCAGCTTTTGTCAATGCTGTAGCGATGACTTCAAGAAGGGCAGCACGTGCATCGTCGTAGCCCTGATAAAGCCAAGAGTCAAAATTAATTACTATCCAATCTTTGTCATCTTGCTCAAGTTTTTGCTCTATCAGTTTCAAAAGTGAAGATTTGCCAGCCCCCCAGTTACCAAAAATGCCTATTGATACTGGCAACATATTTTCGGTAGTAAGCACATCTACGGCTAGCTGAGATACTTCACCAAAATTTAGGTAATCCTCTGATGATTCCTTATCTGACCACATCTATTTATCCTTTATTTCTCTCGACTGATGGAAGATTCAAATCCTAGGGCAAGGTCTATTAAAGATGTTGCTTCAGTTATCAACTTGTTAAGGGTTACAACTCAACTACCTGATTATATTTTCAGTTCTCGGATAAGTGATATGCCCAATGATCGCACAAATCAGCCTGTAATCGGCTACGTAGAAGACCTCATGGTCCTCAGTACTTTGCTCACCGATGAAGAAAATCTGAGCCCTGTCTTTTAGCTTTTTCTTCCCCGCATCCTTCGCTTCTTCCTGGGCGGCCTCCAACTCGTTTCGAAGTGCTGTGCGTTTAGCTTGGGACCAGCCGCTCCATTCCACATGGAGTTTGTAACTTCGAGAAGGCTTAAGCTTTCCGGATTCATCTTTAACCCATTCTCCCGAAAGCGGAATGACAATCCGATTATCATCTTGCTCAAATTTCTGCCACAACAACTGTGAGTAGAAAACTCGCAGTTCCGGATAGGGCTGAATCGGATCTTTAAGTTTTTTAAAGACAGTCATGTAAGTATCGGCATCAATATCCGGTATATGTAGCGACATACCTCGATCATACGGGAAGCGAATAAACGCTCTACAAATCTGACGAATAGCATTAACCGGACGACGCGATTGCCGTGTTGGGGCATTGCCTTTACTGGATGTTGATAATGCAGAACGTGTTATGCTCGAATTGTTTTCACCACCCGTTGCGTCAGGATCAACCACTGGACGTTTTTCAATCAACTTTAACCCTGCTGGCATCAAACCCGGTGCACTGTCCAAGAGATGGCGGACGCTTTTCCTCTGGCCCTGCTTAACAACAATGCTCTCAGCATCAGCATCGCAGTTAATGTGTTCTTTTCCTGGCATTTTATTAAACGACGGTCTTTTCTTACTACCTTTTTGCCAAGAGGAAGGATACATTTCGATTCCGCATCCCCAGCAGACATAACCACTGGTATCAACGATATCCAACAACCAGAGCTCTTCAGCATCCACTTTTTCTCCGGTGCGTTTGTCACGAGCAGATTCCATTCTTTCCTCCTAAAAATGAACAGCCCTCGAGTTTTCTCAGGTTGAGAGTCCAACAGCCCGGCTTTATCACCTGGCCCAGCGCTATTAGGTTACTGGATAGCAATGTGGTCGCGTGCACACGCTCCCCCTTGCGATTTAGCTTGCAAGCGGGCGAGCGCGTTATGACCCTTGTATATCTATCCCCCATACGCCAGCCATCGCCGCTGGCGCTTTTTATTGACAGAGAATATCCATGACAACTTGAACTCAATGTGAGCTGGTAGACATTTTAGAAGCCAGACGAGCTATGAGAGAAACGAGAACTTAAGCTGTGTCAGTCTTCTCCCCACAACCCATCTCTTAACTGGGCATAAAAGGTAAAAAATTTTTTAGGCACCATATTAGGCACCCTTACAAAGTTGAATTAGAATTTAGATCATATACTTCAATCAATTACATCACCAATTCAGACTCCGCCAGCCCAAAATTCTCCATCGGTGATCACCAGAGTCATCCGATGAAGTCCTAAGAGCCCGCACGGCGCAAGCCCTGCGGGCTTTTTTGTGCCCTTAATTCGTCCCGTTAAACCTGAACTTCCTGATGAAATCGCGCCCCACCATCAGCCTGGACGCTGGCACGATGGCGCCGTCCCCATGCTGCGGCGCCAGACCCCCGGCGCCTGGCCATACTGACGCTTAAAGCTGCGATTGAAGGATTGCTGGGAGTCAAAGCCCAGCGCGATGGCCACGTTCAGGATCGGCTCGTCGCTGCGGGTTAAGCGCTCAAGCGATTTTTGCAGCTTCCGGGCGCGGATGTATTCGCCGATGGGATGACCGGTATGCTCTTTGAAGATCCGCTGAAGATGCCATTTTGAATAGCCTGCCCGCCTGGAGACCGTATCAATATCGAGGCGGCTTTCAAGGTTATTATCAATCCAGTCAAGTAAATCATGTATAAAAGCGCCAGTGTTCATGCCGGGTTCCCCTGGGCTGTTAATAAAAGTATCTTTATCTAATACATTTAAAAGTGACCTGCTTTTGCATAAATTGCAAGTTTTATTGTTACATTAAAATCCCTGCCTGAAATGTGCCTTTCCCGCGCAACGGAAACAGCACATAAAGTGCAACAATTATTCTTGCACTTAGTTAAGCGCCTTCCTACAATCG